>WOR8_10001383_pt1 | contig 68198 bp, 60 predicted proteins | sample DeeMarSeWOR38_10_FD_19890 | JGI IMG/M metagenome (IMG submission 19890)
TCCTTTTTTATCACAAAGAAAAGTACCAAACCATTTAGTAATTAAATACATTTTAAAAAAACCATATCAAATAATTTTTAATGTATTTTGCGTAAAAATTATTTAAAACAATAATTTTATGTAAACTTTATATATCCAACTATAGATTAATTTCAAGAGGGAGCTAGTGAAAAATGAATAATAAGAGAACTTTTTTAAAAAAAACACTAATAATAAGTATATTTGTTTTTTTAATATGCATAAGTATTAATCAGTCAATTGCCATTAAAAATTTGAAAATTACTAAAGAGTTAAATTTAGATAGAAAAATCCTATATGTAGGCGGAACAGGGGAAAACAACCATACAAAAATTCAGGATGCTATATCTAATGCAAGCTCTGGTGACACGATTTTTGTATTTGATGATAGTTCTCCATATATAGAAAATGTAAGAATATTCAAATCAATTACTCTTATTGGTGAAAATAAAAATACAACTATTATTGATGGAGGTGGAGAGGGAAATGTTTTGTTCATTTTAACTGATGAAATCAATATTAAAGGTTTTACAATTACAAATGGACGTTGCGGTATTTTAGTAAATACAAACCATAATACTTTTGAAGATTTAATAATAAAAAATAACATTGATGGAATAAATCTAGGTAAAACCTATAATAATATAAAAAGTAATTTTATTTTTGATAATGTATATGGAATAAACCTTGAAGATTCACATAACAACACCTTTGAAAACAATTTAATCTCGGAAAATGTTGGAGCAATATTTTTGTCTAAATGTGATGGTAATGAAATAAATTCAAACAATATTACTAAAAATAATGGTGGTGTAATTCTTTTTGATTCAAGTAATACTACAATTGATAGTAATAAAATACTTAAAAACAATTATGGAATTTATATAAAAGTTTCAAGGGATAACAATATTATTGGAAATGATATAATATCAAATTACCGGTATGGAATATGGCTTTATAATTCTAGTTTTAACAAAATTATTTTAAATAACAATATCTCAAAAAATAATATAGGTATCAAACTGAAAAATTCCTGCAATTTTAATCATATCTATCAAAATAATTTTTTAAATAATTCAAAAAATGCTCATGATGAATGTAATAATATTTGGGATAATAAAAACTATGGTAATTATTGGTCAGATTATTTAGATAACTACCCTGAGGCAAAGAAAAAAATTATGAAACCATGGATGTGGGACACACCATACAAAATTAATGGGGGAAAAAATTATGATAATTGTCCTTTGACAAAGCATTGGTCAAAGAAAGATAGTTCAACTTATACTGAAAAAAATGAAATAAAATCAAACAAATTATCATTTTGGAACCTATTTTTTAATTTTTTAGCAGGGTGTAATAAAGTATAAAAACTATTAGAAATTCGCCTTTTGATGTTAAATTTGATTTTTTTCTTAAAAACCCAATTTCTAAATAATAGTTATTGCTATAAGGGTGAGGTGTTAAACTGATAAAACTTGATATAAGCTTAGCATCTCTTAATCTAAATAATCCACTTATTCTTGCATCAGGTATTATGGATGAAGATGCAGGAAGTATGAAACGAATTTTTAATTGCGGTGCTGGTGCAATTGTTACAAAATCTATTGGACTGAAACCTAGAGAAGGTTACCCAAATCCAACAGTTATAGAACTAGAACATGGAATTTTAAATGCAATAGGTTTATCAAATCCCGGAATTGAAAATTTTGAGAATGAAATTGCTGATCTTAAAAAATCAAATATCCCTGTTATTGGTAGTATCTTTGGTTCAGATAATGAGGAATTTGTAATACTATCTAAAAAAATGCAAAATTATGGTGTAGATGCATTGGAATTAAACATGAGTTGCCCACATGCTAAAGGATATGGTTTAGAGATTGGTTGTGATCCTGATTTAGTAAAAGATATTACCTCTGAAGTAAAAAAATCAACTAAAATACCAATCTTTGTGAAGATATCCCCGAATTTATCAAATATTATAGAGATTGCTAAATCAGCAGAAGAAGGAAATGCAGATGGAATAGTTGCAATTAATACTGTAAAAGCAATGAAGATAGATCTTGAACTCCAAATGCCAGTTCTATCAAATAAAATTGGAGGATACTCTGGAAACGCAATAAAACCTATCGGAGTTAGGTGTGTATATGAAATATCAAAAAATATAGATATTCCTCTTATTGGAGTTGGAGGAATTTCAAGTGGTGAGGATGCAATTGAGTATTTAATGGCAGGAGCATCTGCAGTTCAAATTGGTTCAGGTATATATTATAGAGGTGTTGATGTTTTCAAAAAAATATTAATTGAAATTAAAACATGGATGAAGGACCATAAATATGAAAATTTGACTGAATTATTAGGAGTAGCTCATAAATGAATTACCCAGAAATTGTTGAGATCCTTGAAACAAAAAAAGAAAATTCTAAGATAAAAACAATTAAAATTGAATTTAATGGTAATATAAATCCTGGTCAATTTTTTATGATTTGGATACCAGGTGTTGATGAGATTCCAATGAGTGTATCATATATTGATAAAAAAGTGAAAGGTATAACTTTCAAAAATGTTGGTAATGCAACTAAAGAATTATTCAATTTAAATGTTGGAGAAAAAATAGGAATTAGAGGACCTTATGGAAATGGTTTTAATATAATAGGAAAAAATATTTTGTTTGTTGCAGGAGGGACAGGCATTGCGATGATTGCCCCTTCTGTTGAAAAGGCAATTGAATATAATATTAAAACAACAGTACTTCTAGGAGTAAAAAATAAAAAAGAATTATTTTTTGAAAATAGAATTAAAAAAAGTGGTGCAGATTTATTTGTATGTACCGATGATGGTTCTTATGGTTACAAAGGTTTTGTAACATGTTTAGCAGAAGATAAAATTTCTAATAATCAGTTTGATCAGATATTAACGTGTGGACCTGAAATAATGATGAAAAAGTTGTTTGAAATATCTAAAAATATTTCATTTCAAGCATCTCTTGAAAGATATATGAAATGTGGATTTGGACTATGTGGACAATGCTGTGTTGGAGATGGTTTAAGAGTATGTAAAGAAGGTCCAGTATTTGATGAAAAAACTTTGAATAATATTGAAGATTTTGGTGTCTATAAAAGAGATGCTACTGGAAAAAAGGTTAAATTTTAAAATTGGTGGTGAGAACTATGGGCACGTATTATGGTGAAATAAATGTTAGAACAAATGGGGAAGTAGATATAATTGATATTACAGTTCAAATTCAAGATATTGTAAGAAAATCAAAAATAAATAATGGAATTGTTTGTATTTTTGTACCTGGTTCAACTGGTTCGATTACTACTATTGAATATGAACCAGGTCTTAAGAAGGATTTCCCGCGTGCACTTCAAAAAATTGCACCAAAGGGGGTACATTACGACCATCATGAAACATGGCATGATGACAACGGTCACTCCCATGTAAGAGCAAGTCTAATAGGTCCAAGTATAAATGTACCAATAAAAGATAATAAAATAATACATGGTACTTGGCAACAGATTGTTTTTGTTGAACTTGATACAAGTCCTAGAAATAGAAATTTAATAGTTCAAATAGTTGGAGAATAAATTCACCATTTATTTTTATGAATTCTTGAGCTATTATATCTTTTTACCTTATCTTGTTTAACTGCAGGATAACCAAGAGAAATTAAAGAAAGAGGAATAACTTTCTCTGGTATTTTTAATAAATTTCTGATTCCAGTTACTCTATCTTCTCTAGGATATAAACCCAACCAGCAACTACCAAGCCCTTTTGCTCGTGCTGCAATTAAAATATTTTCTGTTGCTGCAGAGCAATCTTGAATCCAAAATCCTTTATTGGTTTCTATTTCCAAATCTCCACAAACAATAATTGCTATCTGAGCATTTGGAAGCATACTTGAATATGGATGAAAATCTGTAATTTTATCTATAATTTTACGATCATTAAGTATAATAAAATGCCAAGGTTGTTGATTACCAGCAGATGGTGCACTAATTCCTGCCTCAATTAACTCATTAATAAGTTCATCTGTAATTTTTTTATTTTTATAAGTTCTTACACTTCTTCTTGTTAAAATTGCTTCTATTGCATCCATTATTACACCTTATTTTGTAAGGTAATAAAAAAAAGGTTTAATATATTTCACCATCAGAATCATATGATTTAATTAAATCAAAATCAACATATTACGAAATCTAGGAAATAAATAATAATTAAAATTCTGATTACAAAATATTAATATATTATTAAAAGAACATATATATAACTAATAAAATTAGGTGCCTTATGCGTAAAAATAAGATATGGTTAGTCTATATTACATTATTTCTAATTATATTTCCAATTCTAACCATTTCTTCCCAATCACAAGAAATTACGGTACCTGATTGGAATAAAAAATGGGACTTTCGACAAGAAATAATTCTACCAATTTGTACAAGGTCATCAAATGCTATTTATCAACCTATTGATTTAAGTATAGAATTTGAAAATCTTTGTTGGGGAAAAAATGAAAATGAACATTCTATAAGAATATGTACTTGGGATGGATATAATTGGCATGAGCTAGAATCGCAAATATACGATCTTGAACTCAAGGATCAAAATCATATTTCTAATTGTAGAGTTGTTTTTCTTGTTCCTGATTTTGCAAATGGAGAAGAGCAATATTTTATATATTATGATGATAACGAAAAACCAAATCCTTCTTATGAGGATCATTTAGTAATTGAAGATGCTTCTTATTACTATTCTCCAATCTCAGGTATTTCAATAGAAAGTGAATATTATAAAATCACAGAAGATGGATATTGTGTTTATGGAATCGGACAAAAAGGAAATATCATTTTTCGAGGTTTATCACAAGGAATAATAAAAATGAAACCTCAATCAAAAAACTTTGATACTAATAATTTTGATAATTTAGCTTCATTTATAATTTCCTATCAACATGGTAAAAATGATGAAGATGAAATATCCTCAGATCAATCTCTAATATCAAAGGAAATAATCGTTGATGGAAACCTGATGGTTGAATTCAGGATAGTAAGTGAATCAAATAGTAAACATCTTCGAACAAATAATTTATATAAATATTATTACTGTCCAACCGACGAGCAGCGAATATCTGTTCATGTGAAACATCAAGTCTTCAGAGAATCAGATGTAATTGGTATAGAAAATGTAGATGGAAGATATGGAGTAATTGCATCAGTTCAATCAAAAAGTGGAAGGATAAAAAAGATGCGATTTGGAGAAATTCTTCCGTATATACATATTTATAGCGAAAATGACGAAATAAAGGAATATAGATTAAATACAAATCCTGAAAATATTGAAAGAGATTGGATTATACCATATACTGACGATTGTGATCTTGGAAAGAATGCGTGGATATCATATGATGAAGGGGAAAGCGGTAAAGCATTTGGGATTATATTTTCTTCTAATGAAGATATTGTAAAATCTGGAAAAGATGAAAGAGATGGCATTCAAGTAACATCTGCTGAAAGAGAATATCTTAGAATTTTAGGAACTGAAGTAGATTATGCTTCAATTACATTTGGAAGAAATTCTTATGAAAAGGGTGGAACTCATGATAAAAAAATTCCAAGTGATTTAGTTGTTGAATATGATGTAGAATTTTATACCTCTGAAAATGGAGGTTATAATAGTGTTATTGCAGAATCAGAATGCTTTCGTGAGCTCATAAAATATCGTAAAGAAGAAGACGATTCAGAAAATGGAGAGAGAGATATTTACACCTTAACTGTAAATCCGCATTTAGTTGGGAGATTTGTTAATATACCATTTTTTAGAACTGTTTTTGATAGATTTACACTTAATGCAGAGCTTTACCAAGGGGATGAATTATATGCACAAGGAGAATATTTTAGACCAATTATTGGAAGACCAGTATTTAGATTTACTAAAATTGCTCCTGGAAATTATATAGTAAAAATATTCAGAAAAATTGGATCCTGGGAAAGAATAATTGGTTTACAGCCAGTATCAATAAAAGACGATAAAGAAATAAGAGTATTTTGTACATGGCAAGATAGAATTATAATTTCAGGAATTGATCAAAATAATTTTAGAATTGAAAATATTGAATTAACCTTATATCAAAATGACTCAGTTGTTTTTATAAATAATACAAAAATAGATGAAGATGTATTATTGAAAGTTCCATTCAACCTTTTTGAAAAATATGTTTTAAAGGCATATTACAAAGGATTCAAAATATTTGATAAAGAGCTATCTAGATTAAAGAATAAAATAGATATAAATTTAGATTTATATGATTTGAAAATCAACATAAAAGATGTATTAGGTTATATTCCAGGTGTTAATCTAAGACCTATTTTAACAAGTTCTGATATGGATAAACCAATTGAAATTTTACCTGATGATGTAGAAAATGGAGAATTTGTTTTCAATAATTTACCAGCTGCAAGGTATAAATTCCATATTTCATATAGTCGCTTTACAGACGAACTTTATATTGATATACCCGAGGATGGGGACAAAACAGATGTAAAATTTTCTGCATTATTTGATTTAAAAACAAATTTGTTAAATTCCAGAGGCAATCTCATCGACGATGAGAATTTAAAATTAGATATAATAAGATATGGCGAAGTATTATACGATAAAATAAATCCAGATGAAATAGTAACAATTCCACCAGGCACCTATTCTATAACAGCATATTTAGATGGAGAAATTATAGGTTCAAAAACATTTGAATTAAACAGTGATATGGAAATAAACCTAATTACAAAAATTAAACCAATAATTCCAATTCTTGTTACCGGAATAATTATTCTCTTTATTTTAGAAATTTTTGTACTTCTTCTATTCAAAAAATTTTCTCTGAATACATTTTTAAAATTATTAGCTCTTGCATTAGTTTTTCTATCAATTTTCCAACCATGGTGGACATTAAATGGACATAGTATTACACCATATGCTGAAAAAAATACCGAGATGTATCTTGTATCAGGAACAATGATTGAAAAGATTGAATTTAAAGGAAAATCATATCTTGAACTTGCGACTTTACCTGAGATGTTTACAGATTTTCTGGGCATATTACTGCTAATAATATACTCAGGAATAATCCTCTTAAGTATCAGTTTCATTCCAAATATTCTTTTAAGAAGACGTTATTTTTTAATACTAATCTCTGCAAGTATTTTATTTCTACTACTTGTTTCAATTGCATATTCATATGGTATGTCAAAAATAACTGAGTTAACTCTTGGAAGTTTACATGGTGAGGCCATTCTTGATATTGTACTTCCTAATGGTCAAGAAACGTGTATGCTATCAAATTGGGGATTAGGTTTAGGTTTTTATTTATGCATTATATCATCATCAATTCTAATTTTTGCAGGTATTGTTGATTTTTTAAGAAAAAGAAAATTTCCAAAAAATGTTTTTAAAAATAAATGATTTTAACAACCTAAATTTAAAGATTTTATTCTTTTAATTCCATCTTTATTTTTTATTATCCTTAAAACTTCTTCAGGAACTAAGTCCTCCCATTTTTCATCCTTTCTTATTTTATCTCTTATTACTTTTCCTGAATATCTTTCTTTTTCAAACAATTTTGTTTTTTTTACTTTAAAACCTTTTTCTGAGAATAGCTTTTTTGTGAAATCGTTATTTGATAAAACAACATCAAAATCTGATACAATTGAAACTACATGATCAACCCACTTAGGAGGATTATGAATATCTGGGATATTTACAATCCTGTAATTATCAATTCCTTCTTTCTTTAAGGTTTTATAAATCATTTCCTTTCTTTCTTCATCTGTGAAAGGATTTTCATCTGTATTGCTATATTGTGATGACCCTATTCCAATTATTACTTTATTATAATTTTTTGAAGCATCTTTAATAATTTTTAAATGACCTTTATGAAGAGGCTGAAATCTACCAATAAATAAAACTTTCATGTAAATTCAAAAAGGAATGCAATAGTTAATATAAAATTTTAATTAAAGTAATTAGAAATAATTACTGGTCTTTCTTTTTTGTTTCAGTTGGGTATGCCGATATCCTTTTTTCTGAGTCAAGTTCAACTTTCCCTGTTACATTTAAGGGTTTCATATCTCTTAGTTTGCTTAAAAGATGTTCCTTACCCGGGCCAATGAGTGTGTTTTCAATTACATCAGTTAATGTCTCAACTGGTATAACCTCAATATCTTTCTTTAAATTATCCTCAATAAGTACATCATTAAGATTTGACTTTGGAACAAGTACTCTTTTAATTCCTGCCTTTGCTGCAGCTTCAACTTTTGCTGTAGCACCTCCAATTGGAAGAACTGTTCCCCTAATGCTTAATGAACCAGTCATTGCCGTATCCTGTCGAACAGGCACATTTTCCATAGCAGAAATTACAGCTGTAATAACCGATATACTTGCTGAATCACCCTCTAGACCTTCATATGTTCCAATAAATTGAATATGAATGTCAACTTCTGTAATATCCCGACCCATGTATTTTTTTATTATTGCAGAAATATTTAGAACAGATTCCTTTGCAATTTCACCAAGTTTACCTGTAGCAATAACCTTTCCTTCAGATTCAGATCCAGCTGGAGTAACCTCAGCAACAATAGGTAAAACAAGTCCTGAAAACTCGCTCATTGAAGGATCAGCTGAATGAACTGCAAGTCCATTAACTACTCCAACCTCCTCACCTGTGATTTTAAAGGATTTATAATCCTTACGCTGCTCAATTGCCCTATCGACCACTTGCTGCTCAAGAGATTTTGAAATTATCTTTGCTTTCAATACATGATCTGTTGTTACAATCTTATCCTTTGATTCATAGGCAACATCTCCTGCTGCCCTTACAAGACCACCTAATTCTCTTAATCGAAGTGAAAGTTTACCTTTCCTACCAGCACGTCTTTGGGCCTCATGAATAATTTCACCTACTGCTTCACGATTAAAATGAGGTATTTTCTCATCCTTTTTAACTTCTTGAGCAACAAAACGAATTAGCTTTGTTCTGTTTTCTTCATTATCATCCATGTTGCTGTTTAAATATACCTCGTAACCATATCCTCTTATTCTAGAACGCAGTGCTGGATGCATTCCTTTTAACGCATCAAGATTTCCTGCTGAAACCAAAATGAAATCACATGGAACCGGCTCTGTTTTTACCATTGCTCCAAAGCTTCTTTCTGATTGTCCTGTTACCTGAAATTTCTTTTCTTGTATTGCAGTAAGTAAGTGCTGTTGAGAGGGCAAACTAAGCGTGTTTATCTCATCAATATATAAAACACCCTTATGTGCTCTATGTATTGCACCTGCTTCAACTAATTGATGAGGCGGAGTTTCAAGTCCTGCAGATTGAAAAGGATCATGACGAACGTCCCCTAGCAGCGCTCCAGAGTGAGCTGCTGTTGCATCTACAAATGGTGGAAGATCCTTTTTCTCATGAGCAACCAGTATCTTTGGGACATGTTGTAGCTCTCTGCGTTGCCCTAATGCACCCCTTGAAAATATTAAAAAAATCATGAACGCGACAATAATTCCTATAAGAGCCCATTGTATCTGAACTTGATTAGGATCAAAACCATTTGCAGTCATTGCAGGAGCAATAGCTGCAAAAATTGAAAGAGCAATAATCATAAAAACAATGGTGATAATCATACTACTTTGTTGTTCCTTTTTCTTTTTTGCCTCCTCTCTTTGGGCTTTTACAATTTCATTTGCCTTTCCTCCAGGAACAACCCTGATATGTGGAGTATTAGAATCATCGGCATTAGGATATGCAATAATATCCTCAAGTTGACCTTTTGGAAGAAAAGCGGTCATAGCTCTAGCAACCATAGATTTACCAGTACCAGGATCACCTATGAGCATAACATGTCGCTTCTGTTCTGCTGCTTTTCTAACAATATCAACAGATTTATTCTGACCAATAACTTGATCCAATAAAAGGTCAGGAACTTCAATATCTTTTGTTGTTTCAAAATTCTGAGTTTTAATCCACTCTTCAATAGATGGCATTTGCTTTTGGGTTTTCATTATTTTTTGAGCATCCATCTCTTTATTTTCTTGATTATCAGATTCATTCACGGGTAACACTGTCTTAAAGATTTTATACTGTTGTATAAACGAATGATATTTCAATGTTTCTTTTAATAAAAAATTACCGGAAAAATTTATAAACTATAAATTATTTCAAAAGGTCAACAGAATTTTGGTGGAGGAGAAGGATATGGAAAAAGATATTTATACCAAAATTGGAAGCTGGTCATTTTTAATTGGTATATTAATTGCATTATTGGTCGGTCTCTATACGGCATATACAATGGAAACAGGAACCGAAACAACTTTTATTTATACAGAAACTGGTGGTTGGGTAATATGGTTACTAGTAGTGATTGGAGCAATAGTAGGAATTTTGGCATTTGTTGGAAAAGGAACAATCACTTCTAAAGAAGGCCCAAGTTTTTTAATGGCAGGAATTGCACTACTCGTTATGGCAGGTGCCTTCTGGGGTTGGACTGGTTATATAACCGGACCTTGGATAGGATCTTTATTAGCAGGTGTTTCAATTTGTCTAGCAATATTTGTTGCTCCTGCTGTTGGACTTCTTGCAATTAAAGCAATTTGGAAAATGGGAAAGGATGTCTAATCCTTCTTCTTTTTTTTATCTAAAAAGATAGTACAAAAGTAGAGTAAAAATACCAAGTATTATGAAAATTATCCAAAGTATATAAGCAAGTTTTATTCTTACTAACCATTTTGCTTTTTTCTCTGGTGTGTCAATAAATCTACCAATAATTGGATCCTCTTCAAGTTTAGTCATTTTACTTTATTTTTTTGTTTCAAGTATTGCTTTTATTCTCTTTCTTCTCAGAAAATCCTCTCGTTCTCTTTCTTCAAGCTGCATCTCAATATATTTGCGTGTTGCTATCAGTTTTGGAATTAAATTATTTTCTAGAACATTTACTCTTCTCTTTGTTTTTTCAATTTCAACAGCTAAAGATTTAATTCCAGCTTCAAGATCTGCAAGTTCAATTAATTTCTTTAAAATATTAAAAAAACTTACTTGCGCATCGTCCAGTTTTGAACAAGTCTCAAAAAAACCATATGATGGTTTAATATCGGTTTTTAAATTCTTTGTGTCAATATTTGGGATTTTTACACCCATAATATTGTCTGCTTCAAATCCAATTTCACCAATATCTTTAGATAGATGTGATGACGCTTCAACCTTTCCTTCTCCTAAAATCATTTGAGCCTGAATTAATGACAAATACGCACCATGAAATTGCTCATCAATATCCTTTGATAAATGATTTTTTTTATCAATTATATCAAAAAATCTTTCAACAAGAGCATCTCTTTTTTCTTCAAGAAGTTTATGACCTTTTTTTGCAAGTATCAATTTCTTTCGAATATCAAGTAAGTCCATTCTTGTAGGGCTTACACCCTCAAGTATTTGTTCTGCCATATTTACTCTTTGCTTTTACTTTTTGGAAAATATTTCTCAATATATTTCTCATCTATTTTTTTAAGTTCAGATTTTGGAAGTTGTGAAAGTAAATCCCAACCAATTGTTAGTGTATCAATAATAGTTCTATTTTCATGTGTATCCTGTGTTACAAATTTTTTCTCAAATTCATCTGCAAATTTCAAAAATTTCCTATCTCTATCAGAAAGTGCATCTTCACCAACAATTGCTACAAGGTCTCGTAAGTCGCAACCTTCAGCATATGCTGCGTAAAGCTGGTTTGATACTCCAGCGTGGTCCTCTCTAGTTCTGTCCTTACCAATACCTCTGTCCATAAGTCTTGATAGACATGGTAGAACTGCAACAGGCGGATAGATATCTTTTTTATGAAGTCCTCTATTAAGGACAATCTGACCTTCAGTAATATAACCCGTAAGATCTGGGATTGGATGAGTTATATCATCATCTGGCATTGTAAGCATTGGAATTTGAGTAATTGATCCTTTCTTACCCTTAATTCTACCAGCTCTTTCATAAATAGTTGCAAGATCTGTATACATGTATCCAGGATATCCTCTACGACCAGGAACCTCTTCTCTTGCTGCAGCAATTTCTCTTAATGCTTCAGCATAATTTGTAAGATCAGTAAGAATAATTAAAACCTGCATTCCAAGATCAAATGCTAGATATTCAGCACATGTAAGAGCCATTCTCGGTAGAATTATTCTTTCTATAGTTGGGTCGTCTGCAAGATTTAAAAACATAACAGTTCTTTCAAGTGCACCAGTGTTTTCAAAGTCTCTTATGAAAAGATTTGCCTCTTCAGCAGTAATTCCCATTGCACAAAATACAACTGCAAATGTTTCTTCCCTACCTAAAACTCTAGCTTGTCTTGCAATCTGAGCAGCCATTTCATTATGTGGAAGACCTGCTCCTGAAAAAATTGGTAACTTTTGACCTCTAACAAGAGTATTTAAACCATCTATTGTAGATATTCCAGTTTGAATGAACTCTCTAGGGTACTCTCTTGAAAAGGGATTAATTGGATTACCATTAATATCTCGTCTATCATCAGGTATTATTGGTGGAGCATCATCAATCGGATTTCCGGTTCCATCAAAAACTCGACCAAGGATATCCTTTGCGACACCAAGTTTCATAGTTTCACCAATAAAACGAGCAGAGGTGTTTTTAGTGTCAAGTCCTTTTGTACCTTCAAAAACCTGAACAACTGCCTTATCCATGAATGCTTCAAGCACTTGCCCAGTTCTTTCCTCACCGGTCGCTGTCTTTATTTTTACAACCTCACTATAGGCAACATCCTTTATTCCCTCTACAATCATAAGGGGTCCTGCAACTTCAGAGACTGATGAATATTCGATATCCTTGTTACTACTCATTTCATTCACCCCTCTTTATAAGAGAATCTAACTCTTTATCCATCTCTTTTTCAATTTCAACAAATCTTTTTCCAAATTCCTTGTTAGGAACTGTTTTCATCCTTGCAAGGTTTTCACATGATTTCATAGCTAAAATATCATCCATATGCACATTTTTTTCTACTGCGTTTTGAATTTTATCAGAAAAATCAAGAGCAATTCTTAACATCTCATATTGTTTTTTACCAGGACAGTATGTATCTATTTCATGAAATGCACTTTGTTGTAGGAAATCTTCTCTAATCATTCTAGCACTTTCAAGAAGTGCTCTTTCCCTTGGCGGCAAGGCATCAGGACCAACTAGTTTTACGATTTCCTCAAGTTCAGATTCTTTTTGTAGTAATGCCATTGCTCTGTTTCTAAGTTTTAGCCAGTCTTTTCCTACTTCTTTTCCCCACCAATCCTTAATTTCATCAAGATAGAGTGAATAGGATTTTAACCAATTAATGGAAGGAAAATGTCTTCTATCAGCAAGATCTGCATCTAGTGCCCAAAATACTTTTACAATTCGAAGAGTGTTTTGTGCAACAGGTTCAGAAAAATCTCCACCAGGCGGAGAAACTGCACCCATAACTGATACAGAACCTTCCTTATCTTTTGAACCAAGAAGCTTAACTCTACCTGCTCTCTCATAGAATTCTGCAAGTCTTGATGCAAGATATGCTGGATATCCTTCTTCACCAGGCATCTCTTCTAAACGACCTGATATCTCTCTCATGGCCTCTGCCAAACGAGATGTACTATCAGCCATTAAGGCAACATCATAACCCATATCCCTATAATATTCTGCAATAGTAATTCCAGTATAGACACTTGCATCTCTAGCGGCAACAGGCATATTTGAGGTATTTGCAATAAGAACAGTACGATTCATAAGAGGCTCTCCAGATTTTGGATCCTCCAGTTCAGGAAATTCACGAAGTACATCTGTCATCTCATTTCCACGTTCACCACAACCAACATAAATTACAACCTGTGCATCACTCCATTTGGCAAGTTGATGAAGCATAACTGTTTTACCTGTTCCAAAACCACCAGGGATTGCAGCAGTTCCACCCTTTGCTACTGGGAAAAAGGTATCAATAATTCTCTGACCAGTAATTAATGGAAGAGTTGGATCATATTTTTTAGCAATTGGCCTTGGTTTTCTTACAGGCCATTTTTGCATCATTTGAATTTTAATATCACCTTTATCTGTAGAAACTAGTGCAATATCATCTTCAACTGTGAAGTCACCCTCTTTATATATTCTTAAAATTTTTCCACTAACATCAGGAGGAACAATTATTTTATGTAAAATAATTGAGGTTTCTTGAACCTCTCCAATTACATCACAACCATTTACTTTATCACCTGCTTTAGCAAGAGGTTTGAAATGCCATTTCTTTTTCCTGTCAAGAGCTGGTACCTCAACACCACGTTCAATGAAATCCCCTGTTTTTTCACTAATACCTGGTAATGGCCTTTGTATACCATCATATATATTAGTAAGAAGTCCAGGACCTAATTCTACAGATAGAGGCATACCTGTAGAAATTACCTTTTCACCTGGTTTTAATCCAACAGTATCCTCATAAACCTGAATAATAGCATTATCTTTATCTAGACGGATGATTTCTCCAATTAAATTTGCTTCTCCGACCCTTACAACATCATACATTTTTGCCCCGCGCATACCATCTGCTTCTATAACAGGTCCGGAGATTCTAACAATTTTACCTTTTTGTAATTCTTTACCCATGTATTTTGCCTCCAAATTAATTTATCCTTTTTCTACTTCAACTCCAACTGCTTTTTTAATTAAATGTGAAATATAATCCACATGATCTTTCAATCGTCCTTTTTTATCAGGTATTTCAACAATAATTGGTGTGTCATGACTTATTCTGTATTCTTTCAGATATTTACCCAGAGCTTCTGCAATTTTTTCTGTAATAAATAATATACCTATGTCATCTCTTTCACAGATTTTATTCCAAATTTCTCTTTCATTACCATCTGTAATAAAAACATCATGAATTCCTGCAAGTCTAAACCCGACAGCTGTGTCTTTATCACCTAAAACTGCTATTTTCAAGAGGCTACCTCCCTTACCAAATAGCTTTTAAAGGTTTCAGATGAAAGACCTTCAGATACTCCCTTTGCAACAATCTTTAAATTCTCAATTTCAAATTCCTTAGAAACCAAATATCTGATTGTTGGACCAATTGTTACATAGTTTTTTGTTGAAATGTTTTCTACTAATTTTAATAGATTAGAATCAAGTGCATTTTCAAGAATCTGTACTGATTTGGAACTATTGTAAGTTTCAATAACATTTTTTAAAGAATCAAAATAAGAAGTACCTTCCAAACTTGATATGATATGGGGAACGGAATCCTGTTCAGATAATTCCTTAAATTTCCAAGGAGCAATTTCTTGTCCTTCCCAAATAAATAGTTTCTTACAAGCTTCCACATCATAACCTAATTGTTTGGCTCTCAGCACATTTTTTATTGTTATTGTATCAATTAATGTACCAACAAATTTTTGCTTTGCGCTTTCACATTTGTATGGTACTTTTGCATTTTTAAATTTATTAATCAAATGTCTTTCAAAAGCTGTATCAATCTTCAAAGTATCATAATTTTCTTCAATAACAGCTTCAATTAAGTCTTTTTCAAAACCATATTTTTTCAGTATTTCTGGTAAACCTTGCTTTTCTGAATCAATAATTCCCTGTAAAATCATCTTTGTTTTTTGAAGAATTGCCTTATCTATTAATTTTTCATCAATTTTCTTTTCTTCTAGTTTTGTTTTTATTGTATTTTTTATGAGATAGACATCATATTTTTCTAGAAATGTATTGAAAAAATCAAACATTTTTTTCGAGCTTTCTTTTTGCATCATCTTTATTGTTTGAATTAAGTTTATATCAAGCGACTCTTGTACTTCAAAGGAATTTTCACCTGATAGTTCATAATCCTTTGAAGAATTCAGAGTATCTTTGAAATTGACGAGATCCTTTGTCTCAATTACTCTGTTTAGTTCTTTTTCTAATATAAAAGGATTACCTATTGCCTCATATTTTGCATTTGGATATGCAAACATAACGTATGTTGAAAATGGCCTGGCCATAAGTCCCAAAATTGCAATTAGTACTGAAGCTATTAGAATCCAGAATGGATAATTATAAGGATCAAGAATAAATCCAAACAATACTTTCTACCCCTTTATCTAACTGAAAAGTATTTTTCCAACTTTCCTTCTAATTTTTCCTTTCTCTCTTTCCAGTATACCGTCAAATGTATAATCTAGCGTAACTTTTCCATCTACTGATTTAATAATAACACCACCAGTTTTTTCCACTCGACCATCAACTGACAAACCTAATTCTTCTGCTATTTTCTTATCAGTAGATCGCGATATTAAAAGTGAACATTTTCCACCGATTTTTTTCATTCCATCTTTGATTAATTTTTTTACTATCTTTTCGTAGTTATTTCCCTTCAGAATCGATAGCTCATGATGAGCTTTTGAAAAACATTGTTCAATAACTTCTTCTCTAGCATTCATTAATTCTCGTTTTACATCTTGATTTGCTTTGGATATTTGGATTTTTTTAACGTTTTCACTTTTAATTTTATTATCTGTAAGAATTTTCTTTATTTCTTCCTCTGATTCCTTTTTTGCGTTACTGATAATTATTTTTGCTTGGTCCTCTGCATCCTTTTTTATTCTGTTTACTTCAGTATCAGTATCTTTTTTGATTTGTTCAATGATTTTTTCAGCTGTCATATATCTTCCTTTTTAAAGTAATCCAAGTCCAGTCATTAGAAGTATTCCTACTAGAAGTCCAAATATAGCAATTGTCTCAGGCATAACTGTATAAATAATTCCTCTAGCCGCAACATCTGGGTTTCTTGCAGTTGCAGCAATGGACGAGCTTGCCACTTGTCCTTGGTTTGCAGCAGATATACCTGTAAGACCTACAACAAGTCCAATTCCTATTGCTGATATTCCAAGCATAGGATTTGAAAGGTCTGCACTCCCTGCTCCACCAAGAAGACCTGCACCCATCATCAGCAATATTGCTGTAAGCAGTCCATAGACTGCTTGAGTCATCGGTAATACTTGAAACACTAGACATTTTCCAAACAAATCTGGTTTTTCTCCGGTTACAGCAACAGCAGATGACCCTGCAAGCATAAGTCCCATTGCAGAACCTATTCCAGCAATACCCATAGAAAGTGCACAGCCAATAATAATCATTGATTGGGTTTCACCTTCAACACCGGTCAATGGATCAGCAATTACTGTACCCATAGCCATTACAAGTGCCATCATTGATAGTAGAAATAATGACGCTCTAGCTTTCATTTTTCTTATTTTCATTTTTTTGTCCTCCTTATTTTGTTTCTTCAATTTTTGTGTATTTTCTATCTATTGAAAAGGGTTCAAACTTTTTACCCCCTCCTTCATAAAACCTATTAAAGAATTCAACATATTGAAGCCTTAATGAATGAACTCCAGCTCCAAGAGTTTGCAAACCTAGATTTGCTGTATGAGCAAGAATTAAAATAATTGGAGTAAAAATAATTCCCACAATAGGAACCATTTGAGGAATAATTTGTGCAACAATATTGAATGCAAGAGCCATTCCTGTTGTTCCAAGACCAAGTGCAAGAAGTCTTGCATATGATAACCAATCGCCAATGTAACCTGTGATATCAAAAAAACCTAGTGGCCCTGCATGTTTTAATCTTAAAATAAATCCAATAATTACTAATATTGCCGAAATATAGGTTTCAATTGTTCCTAGTTCCCACATTTTAAGTAAAAGCGAACCAATTAAAAGCCCTCCACCGATTTGAAGGGGCATCCATGAAAGATGTTCAGTTATTAATGAATTATAATTATTTCTTTTATAGGATTGATATATTGCAAGAATTATTCCAACATTAAGATGAATGAGCCCAAATAAAAGAGAGATTGTTAAAATTACCAAAGGATCACGTAATGATTCTATCGGAAATTGCATACCTACAATTGTAAAACTATAAAGCAGATGGTTTGGATCGTTAAAGAAAAAACGTGGGATTAAATCTCCAAAAAAGCTATTTGTCAATATTCCTACAACAATGGTAACTATTGCAAGCCATATTCCCATAAAAGACCAACTTTTTATTGTTTCACTGATTCTTGCAAATTTAAAATATCCAAAAATTGATAGAATTAGAAGCGCTAGCCCATATCCTGCATCTCCAAGCATTATTCCAAAGAACAAAACAAAAAATATTGCCATTAATATCATTGGATCAATTTCATTATATTTTGGAGTTGCAAATAAATCAAGAAATGTTCTGAAGGGTTTTGCCCATTCAGGTGTTTTAAGATGAACAGGAGGATTATCAGGATTTGTAGAAGGCGTTTCAAAATTACAAATCACATGATCTTTTGAAACTTCTTCAAGAGATTTTCTAAATATTTCCTGGTCTTTTTCAAGTATCCAACCATTTATTGTATATGTAGAATTAGTTTTTCCAAAGTTTTTTGCTACTTCCTTTCTTATTCTTTCAAATCTAATTTCTTCTCTTAGAGAAAGTAACTCATCGAATCGTTCTTTTGCATATACCCTTAAATCTGAAATAATTTTTTTCTTTTCTTTTGCAATGTTGTTTTTTTCTGAACTTAATAACTTTAAGAGGTCTTTTGGTTTTCCGGATTCAACTTCCAAGTCAATATCAGTTATTTTTTCTCTACATATCTTTAAAAAATCAGCTTTTTTTGAAACATGTGCTGCAACAAGAACAGACCATTGAATATCCTTACCACTACCAATTTGGTGAGAGGTTATTGATGATTTTTCTAATGAATTAATTTCATTTTTTAATGCCTCAATATCATCTGTTAGTCCTGCTTTGACCAAAACCAAAGTAGACTCACCAATATCAGATATATCAAAATCAAAATCCTTTATATAATTCAATTGATTCAAATCATTATTAATTTTATTAATTTGTTCATTATATTCCTGTAGTTTATTATCATAACGTATAATATTTTTTTCAATTTCTTCAAGTAGACCTTCTGCATAAGAATTCATTTCATCAAGACTACGGTCTTCAACTCCTTTAATTTCAGGTAAATCTGGATTGAAAATTGCCTTTATTCCACTCTTTTTAGGTTTGATTTTCTTTAAAATTCCTATTAATCTTGATAGTCGAAGTTCATATGTAATGCAGGTTTCAGCATCATTTTGCATTTGTGAATATTCAAAATTTTCTTCAGATTCTTCATCTTCTCTAGAAATGTCAATTATTTCCATTACTCCAGTTTCATGAAGATCTTTAATTATATCATTTATATAATTTTGATGTACAACTACAGTCGTTTTTTTCATTGGAGCTGGAAAAAGTATTGTTTAACCCCCCTCTTCAATCTCCTTTATTATTGTATCAATTGCTTTTTTCATATTTTTAGTTGCTGAATTCTTGATAGTTAAAATTTCTTTTTTACTTGAAGTTTTTATTTTATTTATTTCTTTTTTAGCTTCATATTCTGCTTCAGTAAAAAAATCCTGTGATTTATTTTGGGCTTTTTTTATTGAGTTTTGTATGTGTTTTTCTGCATCCACTTTTGCCTTTTCAATAATATCTTCGGCATCCTTTTTTGCAGTATCAATTCTATTTAATGCCTTTTTTTCAGCGTCTTTTATTTCCTTAATCGATTTAGATGCCATTTGATACCCGAATAAGTAAGATATTAAAAAATATTACTACCTATTAAAAATATACTAAATAATAATTAAAATGAATTCTTCTTTTTATAAACCTTATATCTCAGTGATAAATATCTTTTTTATTAATCAGGAAGCCTAATATCAGCCCCAAATAAAAGGATGTTAGGATCACAAGCAAATAAATCGAAATTAAATATGGTGGTTTTAAAAATCCATTTTCCACCCTCTCCGTTAAAAAGATGTTTATCAAAATTTTCACTACCCTTCTCAGATTGAACTTCAAATGATTTATGAGTTTGAAATTGCCATTCAAAATTGCCAGATGGCGTTCTATAATTTAAAAATTCAACACCTGTTGTTCCATGTGGCCAAAACCAAGCAAATAAATTATTTTTAACATTTATCTCTTTTTTACCATTTAGAATAAAAAATCCTTTTTGCCATCCAGTGTTTATGCTACCGATAAAGTCTTCTCTTTGATAAAAAAAGGTTTCGTTTCCTTGGGTTATTTTAAAAATTGTCTCTTCTGATGTATTAAACCAGAAATCATAATAACATTCAGCAGCGTAAGCTGCAAAAATAAAATAATAAGTTCCTTTTAATTTTGAAATAGTTGCTTTGCCTTTACCTTTTGACAATGCACAATCACCATCTTGATTTATTTTATAAAAACCCCAATTTAATCGTCTAAATTTTAATTGGATATAAAAATCATTCCAAGTACAATAGGCATTTGGTAACCGCAAACTATATCCATATCCTCCCTCTTTATATGGTATTATACAAAAGAAGGTAGCCCTTGCATTTACTGTTTTGTTTTTTGAGGTAATGTAATCATAATATTCTAGTGTTACACTAGATTGATTTGAAAAATATGTTTTAATAACATACCAGAATCTTGGTCCAGATAGATTAACATGTATAGAACTGCTATTTTCATAGATAGTAGCATCAATTTCTGACATATTGTCCTTTAAAGTAGTAGAAGATTGTTCGACAGAACCTGAAATTATTTTATGATACCCAAAAGTAATTGGAGTAAAAATTGCCATAATGAATAAAAGTATAATTACAATTGTAGGGATATTTTTAATCAGCAATTATTCCTCCCTCAATAAAATAATTAAATTCTTGTTATTTAAATGTTACAATGACACTAATCAAGTAAGATGTTAAAAGATATTACTAACTAATAAAATTGGAAATTACTTTTTCCGATATTTATTAAAACAGTCAAAACAACAATATTTACCACCATATTCTGGATAAATTTTTGGGAATTTTTTGATGGTTTTATTATCACCTGATTTACCACAAAAATAGCATGTTAAACTGGATTGAGTAGATGTCTTCTTCTTTTTTTTCTTTAAATCCTTTTTTGTAAAACGTATCATAAATATCGTACCAATTGCAATGAAAAAAAATCCTGCAGCAATAACATAATAAAGCACATTAGAATTGGCAACACCAGGTCTTTGATTTACATATTCAATATAGCTGAATGTAAGAAATCCTAAAATGATAAATATAAGTCCAAAAATGAATGAAGATAATTTTTTTAATTCTGACATTTGAACATCATAAAAGAAAAGGATGTTTAAGTATATATAGGTTTTAATATGGACAAAAAATTTTAATTAAAACTAAAAAATTACATTCCCCAGAATTTGTCAGTCTTTCTTTTTATTTCAAAAATTTTATTTAAAACATCTCTCTCATCAGCATTTAGCACGTCCATATCACGTAATTTCTTTGCATCACTTGCCGGTAGGTCCGTGTATAAAATGTCTTCGCCTTTTATCTGTCTTCCAACTGTTACACCTTCAATTGATATTGCTACCTCTTGACCTTGAATTGCTTCATCTATTGATTTGTTTTCTGACTGAATTCCCTTGATTGATCCAACAACTTTGCCATCCTCTTTCATTAGTCTGAGTCCAGTTTTGATTCTACCACTTAAAATCCTTACACCAATTACTGCTGGATGACTTACTCTAAAAACATACTCTGGTAGAAACTTAATCATTCCAGGATGAATATAATCCTGACGTCTTTCTCGTTCCAGTTCTGCCTTCTTTTTTTCATACCATTCATCATAATTTTCCATTATCGTATAGATAACATCTTCGTTAAAAATTGTGATATTTACCTTATTGAGTTCTTCTTTTGCCTCTGGTAGAATCTTAACATTGAAGGCGAAAATAATTTTATTAAAGGGATCAATTGTAGCATCAGTTTCAACTATATCTCGTTTTGAAACATTACCTATTTCAGCTTTTCTTATCTTTATATTTTTATCTCTTGATTCTTTGATTAAGGCCTCAAGTGAACCAATTGTATCAGCTTTTATAATTATTCCTTGGTCATCTAATTCAAAATCTATCTTCGTTTGATTTCTGATTTCATCTAAAACTTCATCAAGATTATTACTGATTGCTCTTATAGGAGCACCAGGAATTACATTTTCAAGGTTAGGTGACGATATTTTAATACCACAAGCGGCATGAACCTCCGCTACATTATCAAAACGCTCACGTGGATCTCTAATTTCATCTAAAGGTTTAGGTTTTAAGAGAGCTTTTATTCGTGTAACAACTGGTTCATCAATTGTTCCGATAACAATTTTGTCATCGGTTTTGATTGTTCCATTATAAATTATTGCATCAATAGTTTTTCCAAGTCCAACCTCTTCTTTAACTTCCAGAACGCTCCCTTTGCCTGCACCACTTTCAATATGTAATTTATCTTCTAAAAATCTCTGAGCAAGACCAACTAGAATCATTAGAAGTTCAGGAATTCCCTCTCCTGTTTTTGCAGATATAGGTATAACTCCTACTGTTTTTCTAAAATCAGATATATTGAAATATAAATCTGCATTCAGTTTTTGTTCAGAAACTGTACCAATTATTTCATAGATTTTTTCTTCAAATATATTTTTTACATTAGGTCTTTGTTTTTCAATTCTTAAGTTTGCAGTAAAATCATTTTTTTGCCATCCAGAAATTGCATCAATCTTATTTGCTGCAATAATAAATGGTGTTTTATACTGTTTAAGAATTTTAATTGATTCATATGTTTGGGGTTTGAAACCTTCATTTATATCAACGATTAAAATTGCTAAATCTGCAAGTGATCCACCTCGGGCTCTTAAAGTTGTAAATGCATGATGACCGGGTGTATCAATAAACAACAATCCAGGGAGAGTAAACTTTTTTCCTTTTAGTAAATCTCCACAAACCTTGTATATCGCTTCTATAGGAACTTCTGTTGCACCAATATGCTGAGTAATTGCTCCAGATTCCCTTGCTGCTACAGTAGATCCTCTAATAAAATCTAGTAATGAAGTTTTTCCATGATCTACATGGCCTAGGACACTTACGATTGGTTGTCTAATATATTTTTTTGATTCTGTCATTAATAAATCCTGCCGATGTTAATAGAGACCCCTTTTTTAATCTTTATTATACAAACATTTATATTGCAATTAACTATAGTTAATTTATTGGGGGTAAATTGTAATGGATAAGAAAAAAATATCGATATTTATAATAATTTTACTGTTGACAACTGCATTATTTGCTAATGGAATAAGCAGTAAATCATTTGAAGAAAATGAAATAAAATTAGTAAGAGTCTATATATCTGAAAATTCTCTTCCTCGTGATTTTGAAATAGTAAGTGTTCAACCAGGTGAATATATTGAAGTAATAATATCAAATGAACAGCTTAAATCATTAAAAAAATCTGATTATATTTTTGAAATTTTAATAGAGGATTTAATAGAATATGATAATTCAATTAGAGGACAATATCATACATTGGCTCAAATAGAAACAATTCTTGATAATATTGCTGATAGTTATCCTGACATTACAAGTCTTTATAGTATTGGTACAACCTATGAAGGTAGAGATATTTTGTGTTTAGAGATAACAGATAATCCTGGTGAAGATGAAGGAGAACCTGGTGTATTTTTTTCAGGACTTCATCATGCTCGTGAATGGCCATCTGTTGAGACATGTCTGCATGTTGCTGATGAGTTGACCTCAGGTTATGGCTCAAATCCAACAATAACTAATATAATAGATAATAATAGAATATGGCTTGTAACATGTCTTAATCCTGATGGTTATTATTATTGTCATGATCAAGGGATTGATTGGCGAAAAAACCGTCAACCATATTCACCATATATTGGTGTAGATCCTAATAGAAACTATGCTGGTTCATCAAATGGTGATCCTTGGGGCTCATGGGGATCAGTTGATTCAGGTTCAATAAGCAATCATCCAGATTCAGAAGTATATTGTGGACCATGGCCATTTTCTGAATTTGAAAACCAAGCAGTAAGAGATTTATTTGTCAATAATGATATTCATGCTGCAATAAGTTGGCATACTCATGGAGAGTTGGTTTTATGGCCATGGAGCTATGCATTTAATGAAGCTCCAGATAGTACCTATTTATCTGAAGTTGGATCAGAAATTGCATCAAGAATAACTCGTCAAAGTGGAAGTGGTACTTATACACCAAAACAAGGAGCAGGATTATATCCAACCACCGGTGATTTTACCGATTGGACATATGGTTATGGTCATTATGTTCTTGGTAGACCTACCTTTTCGTATACTATTGAAATGTGCTCTACTTTTCATCCATCTGAAAGTTATCTAGACCAAATCGTTGAAGAAAATTTTGATGGAGCCCTTTATATATTGCAAGAAGCAGAAAACATTCGTGACACAGTAATTCCACGCGTAATACCTCCAAAAATTGAAGAAATGGATGTAGATGGAGACGGTGATTATACAGTTACTTGGCAAGAACAAAATCCAGATGCAAATCCTACAAAATTTCAATTAGATGAATTATCTGATTTATCAATATTTACTGATGATGCAGAATCTGATACAAGCCATTGGACAATTGAAGGTTTTGAACGTTTCCTCGATGGTAACAGTAAATCCAATACCAATAACTGATGATATAAAACTATCCTTCTGGTGCTGGTATAATATAGAAGTAGACTATGATTATGCATTTGTTGAGGTTAGTAAAGATGGGCGATTATTTGATGTTCTTGATAAATTTACTGGTTCATCAGGAGGTTGGGAATTTAAAGAATATAGTCTTGAGGATTATATCAATGAATCTGTTTTTATTCGTATTAGGTACATAACAGATGATTATACTCAGGAAGAAGGATTCTATATTGATGATATCTCACCAATTGCAGAATTTGGCACAATCGAGACACTATCTGATACAATTACTGAAAATAGTTATGATATTACTAATAAATCTCAGGGCAGATATTTCTATCAAGTGAGAGGATATAATTCTGCTCATGAATGGGGAGACTTTAGTACAATAGAAGATATTATTGTATATTTTGCTGGAGCACCAGATACACCAGAAATCGATGGGCCTACTGAAGGAAAACCAAGCGCAATATATAATTTTTCGATTATATCAACTGATCCAGAAGGAAATGATGTACTTTATTATGTAGATTGGGGAGATGGACAAGTTGAGGATTGGATTGGTCCATACTTATCAGGAGAGGAAGTAGTAATAAGTCATTCGTGGATTAAACAAAATAAATATATAATTCAGGTTAAAGCAAAAGATATCAATGGTGAAGAAAGTGGTTGGGGAACTCATGAAATAAATATACCAAGAACAAGATTTATTACAATGTTTAATTTACAGAATTTAATTGAAAGATTTCTAGATTTATTTCCGATATTTTACAGGTTTATCTTTAATAAATAAAACGTAAATTTAGCAAGGGAAAAATTTATAATTTAACAATTGTTAATACTTACTAAATTTAGAAGGGTGTATAAAATGAAAAAAATTCTCCCAATATTGATAATAGGGATTTTTATCCTATCTAGTTTTGGAGCTGTTGCTATTGGTAGTTCAAACGAAAGTGTATTTATAAAAGATGAAAATGAAAAACCTACTGAAAAAGGTACTCATACAATTTTAGGAGAATATGGAACAGCTACATGGTGTGGATATTGTAGATACGCACATGGCGCTTTAAAAGAGTTATATTCAGAAGGTCAACTTGATTTTTATTATATTACTCATGTTTCAGATATGAATAGTAGATCTACTTCATATCTTTCAAGCCATTACAACCTTTATGGATATCCAACTTTATGGTGGGATGGTGGTTATAAGGTTAATGTCGGTGCTGGAAGTGTTCCAGCTGCAAAGAGTGCTTATACAAGTAGCATAAACGCTTGCTTAAATAGAGCAGTTGAAGATGTAGATATAAATTTAGAAGTTACATGGCTTGGTGGTACTGAGATGGAAATTGATTGTACAGTAATAAATAATGAACCATCTACCTATGGTGGTACAATACAAGTTTCAATCTGTGAAAAAACATCAAGTAGAGGTTGGATTGATACAGGTGGAGTAACATATACAATGACATTTATGGATTGGGCTTTTAAAGAATCTCTCTCAATTCCAAATGGAGGTTCATGGAGTGATACTCTAATATGGGATGGTTCATCTCATGGTTATCCAACCATGACAGAAACAAATACTATAGTTATTGCTGCAGTATATAATGATGAACAACATCAAGGATATTCTTATCCGCCAAATCAAAATCCATTTAACGCATATTATATCGATGAATGTGTGGCAACAGAACCTGGACAAGGTAGTTCAAATGATCCACCAAATCCTCCAGAAATTGAAGGCCCCACCAATGGAGTAATTGATGTTGAATACGACTTCACTTTTAATTCAATTGATCAAAATGGTGATGATGTAAAGTTCTACATTCTATGGGGCGATGGTTATGTTGATACAACATCTTATACACCAAATGGAACAGATGTAACAGTCTCCCATACTTATAAAAGGGAGAATACATTTAAAATCAAAGCAAAAGCATTTGACACAAACAGTGGTGAGAGTGACTGGACAGAAGTTGAAATAACAATACCAAGAAATAGACAAAATAACAATTATCTAATAAACTATATTCTAGAAAGATTACCGAATTTATATCTAATTTTAAAACAGCTTTTTTAGATATTAAATTCAATTTTTTTACTTTTTTTATATATTTTTTAATCTAAGCGAAAAATTTATAATTTAACAATTGTTAACAATAATTTATACGTAGGGGAGTATTAAATGAAAAAAATATTACCAATTTTGGTTATAGGAATTTTTATCCTATCTAGTTTTGGAGCTGTTGCTGTAAGAAACGAACTAAAATTAACTAAATTTGAATTCAATGAAAATGAACAAAACACAGAAGGATCAAAAGGAACACATAATGCTTTTGGTGAATATGGTACTGCTACATGGTGTGGATACTGTAAATATGCACATGGAGCTCTTAAAGAACTCTATTCAGAAGGTTATTCAGATTTTTATTATGTGTCATTAGTTGATGATAAAAATACTGAAGCAGCGTGGCGTATTGATCAATATAATATTTATGGATTTCCAACCGTATGGTGGGATGGTGGTTATAAAGTAAATGTTGGTGCAGGAAGTGTTCCAGCTGCAAAAAGTGCGTATAAGAGTAGTATAACTTCTAGTGTAAGTAGAGATGTAGAAGACGTGGATATAGATTTATCAGCTACATGGCTTGGTAATACTCAGATAAGTGTCTCTGTTACAGTTGATAATAATGAAGCAACAACATATGGTGGTTATATTCGAGTTTATATAACTGATATTGCATCCAGTGAGAATTGGAGAGACACTGCTGGAAATCTTTATACATTTGCCTTTCTTGATTACGCGTTTAATGAATCATTATCTATTTCTGCAGGTGGTTCATGGTCAGATTCAATGACATGGAATGGCGGGGCAAATGGCTATTCATCAGTAACAGAAGACAATCTTATGATTTTTGCAGTAGTATTTAATGATGAATGGCACCAAGGTTATTCATATCCACCAAATCAAAGACCATTTGATGCATATTATGTAGATGAATCTGTAGAGTACCGTGTTGGCAGCAATAGAGCGCCAAATGCACCAAGTAGTCCAAATCCATATGATGGAAAAACAGATGTTGATATCTATTCTGAATTAAGCTGGAAAGGAGAAGATCCTGACTGGTTTGATACTCTTACTTATGACATATATTTTGGAACAACAAATCCTCCACCACTCGTTCAATCAGACGCAGAAGATACAACATATAATCCAGGCATCTTAGATTATGAAACAACATATTATTGGAAAATAGTTACAAATGATCCTCTTGGAGAATATACAGAAGGATCTGTCTGGGAATTTACCACAGAATCAAATCAACCTCCATCCAGTCCAGAAATAACTGGACCATCAACTGGTGTTCCAGGCCAAGAATATAGCTATACATTTATATCAAATGATTCAGATGATTTTGATGTATATTATTACATAGATTGGGGAGATGGAAACATTGAGGAATGGGCTGGACCTTATAATTCAGGACAAACAGCTAGATTCAACCATATCTGGGAGGAAAAATCTACATATAATATTAAAGCAAAAGCAAAAGACACATTGGATGCTGAAAGTAGTTGGTCATATTTTGAAATTGAAATACCAAGATATAGATATACACAAAATCATTTTATCTTTCAGATATTCGAGCAATTTCCAAATACATTTAAATTTTTAAGGCAAATGTTTGGATTTTAAAAAACAAATAATCCTCTCTTTTCTTTTTATTTTTAAAAAATTAATTAACTAAAGGATTAAAGTTAATCTTTTCAATATCTAAATTTTGAGCTCTTTCACATAAATATAGGTTAACACCAACATGTTTTATGCAAGCATCAAGAACAATTGTTGGATTTGTTGGGATTCGGGTTCTACATAGTTCCATTGTATATGCAAGAATATTATGTTCCCCATATGCCCAGTTTTCAAAAGTACCTAACGTTCCTCCCAAACGAGGAATGATGTAATCTCCACCGGTATAAATTCTATATTTATTAATTTTTGACATATTGTCTACAATCGATAAAAAAATATCCTCATGTGGAGTTTTTTTGGTAGTATGATACCAGGGATAAAACATAACCTCACTGTAGGAGTGATATGATAAAGCTATACTAATCTCTTGATTTTCCACTAAATATTTCACAGCTTGTGTTTCATTTTCAGAAAACGGACGTGGGCCTCTATAATTAAAACTTGAGTCTACTGCATTAACAAATAAGCGATAATGAAAAGGAAATAGATAATACAAAATCCAATCATATCCATAATTTCTGTTAAGATTGACACCATATGATGTAATTTCGTCTTTGAAACCGAAAGGACCATGATTTGGAACACGATTCTTCCTAGAACCAGAATCACCATATTCTACACCATCAGGATTAAGCATTGGAAATAAAAAAATCTGAGTATTATTGATTGCTTCTCTTACTCTATCTTCAGAAGGATCCTCATCAACAAATCCATCTAGATCATTATCAAAACCATCGATTGGATCTTCATTGATTTCACCATCCAAATCATCATCAGTATTTGGTTTATAATAAAAATCAGTAAGATGTCCTATAAAATAAAGAAGTACTTCAAAAGATGGCCATTCGTTACCATGATGAGCACCAATTAGAAGAATCCCTGGTTCATCCTCATTTAACTCTACATTATCAGAGAGTTTTACACTCCAAATTTCTCTACCTTCATATGTCTTTCCAAGAGATTCAATAGATATTATTTCAGAGAAATTAGTTTCAAGTTCAATTAAAAAATTAGTCATAGTGTCATATGTAAAATATTGATAAGAGTCTATTACTGCATTATCCTCTTCATTAGATAAAACACCAGTATTAGAAGCTATTGAATTCAATGGAATAATAAGTAAAAAAGTCAAGAGAATTGCTATTATTGATTTAAGATGAAATTGTTTCATGTTATCTCTTCAATTATATATTAATCACTAATCTTTTATAACTCTTTTCTATGAAAATTAGGACGATGCTGAATTTTTAAGTTTGAGTTTTTTAATATAATATAAACCCCAAGTAAATGAAATCATTGAACCCGCTAGATTTGCAATTACAATTGACCACCAAATACCAACAACACCTGCATTTAATATAAATGTAGAAATAAGTGCCAATAAAATAGTAAAAACAATTGTTCTAAGTAAAGTAGCAATTAGAGCATATATCCCTTTTCCGGTACCCTGAAACATCGCAGAAGATGATATTCCAAATGCAGCTCCTGGATAAAAAAAGCATGATATTTGTAAAAACATTGTTAAATCATTTCTAATAAAAACATCCTCAGGTCTGGATGTGAAAATAATCGAAATTAATGGAGCCAATAAAAATATAATTATTGCAAGGATAATCTCAATAATAAATCCAGATTTTGCAGCATACATATATGCAGTATTTAATTTATCATAAGCCCGTGCACCAAAAGCAGCACCAGTAACTGAAACTACTGCTGTGGCCATTCCAAGTAATGGAAGAATTGCAATCATTACAACTCTCCAACCTGTATTATAAACTGCTACAAAGTTCTCTCCCCCACTTGTAACATTTATTATTATGATTATTGCTATCATTGTAATTGACATAGAAAGTTGTTGAACTGAAGCAGGGAGACCAACCTTAAATATATCTTTTAAAATTTCTTTATTGAATTTAAATTTATTAAATTTAATTGTCACATATGTATCTTTTCTAAAAAACAACCAATATACAAGAATAAATGAAGTTATTGACATTGCTAAAACAGTAGCATAAGCAGCTCCAGAAACACCAAAACCAAATGTGAATATAAAGATCGGATCAAGAACAATATTTGTACCTGCACCAATCATCATTGCATACATCGCTCTTCTTGCATCACCTTCGCTTCTAAGAATAGCAAAAGCAATATTTGTAAAAAACAAAAAAATAGTACCGGCAAAGATAATCCTACCATAAGAAATTGCCATAGAAGCACTTTTTTCAGCACCGATTATTGTAAACAATCTATCAGCAGATAAAAATAATGCAGCAGAGAAAACAAATGCAAGAATAAGAGTAATTATAATTGAATGAATTGCAACATTATCTGCACCTTTCTTATCTTTTGCACCAATTCGTCTAGAAATTGCTGACCCACTTCCAACACCAATACCAACAGATATGGAAATCAACATCATGAAAAAGGGCATTGCAAATCCTACTGCTGCAAGTGCATCAATTCCAATATCAGATACTTCTGCAGAAGTGAAAAAACCTTTTCCAAAGCCAGAAACCCATAGTGCATCTACAAGATTATAAACGGTATGGGCAGACATTGCAATTATCATGGGTATTGCTAGTTTTAGAATTGCTTTTTTTGGCTCACCTAGAAGTGTTTCTACTCCTTTTGTTTTTGAAGAATCATCCTTATTAGAATTAGATAGTGCTACCACCTTCAGCGACATTAGGAAGGTTTATTTCAACTTTTTGGTTAAAAAAATTGGTGAATATATGAATAATCAAAAAATAAAAATTGGAGACTATGCACCAGATTTTTGCCTTCCAGACCAAGACGAAAAAGAAATCTGTCTAAGTAATTATAAGGGAAAAAATATAGTATTATATTTTTATCCAAAAGACAATACTCCAGGATGCTCTCTTGAAGCAATGATGTTTACAAAATATAAAAATGAATTTGAAAAATTTAATACAACCATTCTTGGAATTAGTAAAGATAGTTGCAGTTCTCATAGAAAATTTATTGAAAATAAAAATTTAAATCTGACTTTAATATCTGATACTGAAAAGGAGATACATAAAAAATATGGGGTTTGGGATTTAAAAAAATATATGGGTAAAGAGTTTATGGGGACTATTAGAACTACTTTTTTAATTGATACAAAAGGAATTATAAGTAAAATATGGGGCAATGTAAAGGTAAAAGGTCATGTTGAAGAAGTATTAGAAGAAGTAAAAAAATTAAAATAAAATCTTTATTGTCCATATTCTTTATATATAAGTTTTCTATTCCGACTTCTAATGGCACTTTGGCAAGGTGACGCAAAAAGAAGTAAAACGGGCAGAAGAATTCGTTATGCACGAGGAAAGAAGAAATTTGAGATAGGTCGTGAAAGACATCTTACTACAATTGGTCCTACTACGTTAAAAAATGTTAGAACAAAGGGTAACAATAGAAAAATGAGAGCTAAAACAACAAATATTGCTTATGTAATCGATCCGAAAAACAACCAAACAACAAAAACAGAGGTAATTTCTGTTGTTGAAAACAGAGCAAACATTCACTACGTTAGAAGAAACATAATAAATAAAGGTGCTATAATTGAAACAAAGCTAGGTAATGCAAAAGTTACCTCAAGACCCGGACAATATGGGTCAGTAAATGCTGTACTTCTTTCTAAATAAAATTGTTGTGGTTAATTATGGTCTCCAGAGGAGATGACAAATACGTTGTTTGGCCTATTTATTTTGATAATTCAGTTTCAAGACTTGCTGGTAGAAAAGTATCAAAAAAGCAAGCAGTAGATAAACCAAATGTTGAAGATATTGCAAAAGCTGCAAAATCTCTTAAATTAAATCCAGTAATTGAAAAGGATTGTTATCATCCTTCACGAAATTGGAAAAAAGAGGGAAGGGTACTAATTGACAAAAAAGACTTAAAAGGCAAGCTTTTAAGACAAATTGCAAGTCGATTATAGTGTTTTTAAATAGATTATTTAATTTTATAAAGTTTGTTAGGTTTCTAAGTTAAATTATTAATTTTCTGCATTAATTTAAAATTTAAATGTTAACGTGAGACATATTATCAATTTTAAAAGTATGGTAGTGTTTGTATAGCATAGTTAAACCAATATAATGATAGATAATATTTAGCAAACGATACGCTTATAAATTAAAATCAGCTTAGAAAAAATGGATGGATGTAGATTCAGTCAAAGCAGCAATTTACACTAGAGTATCAACTGAAGATCAGGCAAAAGAAGGTTTTTCACTTGATGCTCAACTTGACAAACTACGATCTTATTGCAAAGCAAGAGATTGGATTGTTTCGGAAGAATATGTAGATGATGGTTATTCAGGAAGAAATGTCAAAAGACCTGCATACTCTAAAATGATGCAGGAAATAGAAAAATGGGATATACTTCTAGTAATAAAAATGGATAGAATACATCGAAACTCAAAAAATTTTATGACAATGATGGAATATCTAAAACAAATGGATAAAGAGTTTGTTTCTATGTCAGAGTCACTTGATACATCAACAGCTATGGGAAGGTTTGTAATGGATATTATACAACGAATTGCTCAACTAGAATCTGAACAGATTGGGGAACGCGTCTATATTGGTATGGAACAAAAAGCAAGAACTGAGGGGGGTGTGCTAGGTTTTAACATACCATACGGTTATAATTATTATAATGGAAAATTAATAGTAAATGATGATGAAGCAATAATAATTAAGAATATATATTCATATTATATAGAAGGGAAGAGCATGGGTGAAATTGCAAAAATGCTTAATTCTACAAAAATTCCAACGAAAAAGGGGGGGTTATGGGCAAAAAAGACTATTTCAACGATATTAAAAAATCCGACCTATTGTGGATACCTTCATTGGAAACAATATGTATACAAAAACAATCATGACGCAATAATTTTAGAAGATGATTATAATCAAATTCAAAATTTAATTGAAAATCGCGGTGGATCTCCAGCAAAAAGGTTAGAAAAATAAGTATTTTAGTTACTTTCGGACTACCGAAGGTAACCGTAAGAAAGAATAAAATTTAAATAATACAGCCCATATACATGGAAAAATCATATATTTGAGATGTTTTAAATGTCAAAATATAAAGTAGCATTCTATATTAGGGTAAGTAAGGGTGAACAAACAAAAGGATATAGTGTAGATGGACAAAAATCAACTTTAAAAGTATGGGCTGAAGAGATGAATTGGAAATGGGTTAAGACTTATTTTGAAGAAGTAAGTGCTAAAGATCTAAATAGAGAGAAATTCCAGGAGATGATTACTGATGCTAAAAATGGACTTTTTGATGGAATATGTATTGTCGATAGTGACAGATTTAGTAGATCAACAAAAGACCTTCTTAATGTTATGGATGATTTAAAGAATTATAGAGTAAAACTTAATATTTATAATTTGCAACATATAGATATATATAGTGAACAGGGAAGATTTACACTTACTAATTTAGCAGCATTTAGTGAATTTTTTAGAAAACAATTAGCATCCAAGATTCGTGCAGGTGTAAAACAAAAAATGAAAAATGAATGGTTTGGTCAAGCTCCATATGGTTTTTCTATTTTATCAGATATAAAAGGCAGTCGAAAAGTAAACACAAGACTTATAGAAAATTTTGAAGAACAAGAAGTACTTAAACAGATGAAAAAATTAAGAGAATTAGGAAAAAGTTATAGTGAAATAGCTGAAGCACTAAATAAAGATGGAATTCCTACTAGATATACAAAGGAAGATAAAAAGAGCAGTTGGTATTCAACAACAGTTAGAAATATCCTTATGAGACGTGAAATTAAATTAAATCAATATCGAACTAAAAATATTGATACAGATTAGCACGATTATACTTTTTTACACTGTTTGTTAAAAAGTAAAGTTGTTAGCTTAAATAGCTTAATTTAAACAATATTAAAGTTTAAATTGCATATTTTCGTCATTAGTCTAATAAATTTATACAAATTATTATAAAGGACTTCGTGCTACTTATTATCATAAAAAAAGAGGGAGGTGAGAAATGAAAAAAATCATACCTATATTTGTAATCGGAATATTTGTTATTAGCAGTTTTAGTGCAATTGCGACAATTGAAAATAATAAACCTGTTGACCCTATTTCAGATGATCTTGATCAATATCAGGATGTAATGACAGAAGCTGCAATTCCAGTCGGTAATTTTCCTATACCTGAAAATCCATCAATATACATCCAAGCTGCTCAATCATTTATCCCAACTAAGGAAATAATTACCAGAGTTGAACTATATATTGGAAAGAACAGTTCAGAAGTTCTTCCTCTTGACGTTTCTATCAGAAAGGAACTAACTGAGGAGGATCTAACAGTTGCAAGTATTGATCCAGGTATCGTTCCAATTCAATCATATGATTGGATTGAAGCTGATATTGATGATCTAAAAATAAATCCTGGTGAAACATATTATATTGTTGCATTAACAGAGAACATCACTGACAACTTTTACGGTTGGGGTGCAAACAATATATCTGAATCCTACCCATATGGATGTATGTGGATTTCTATTGATGAAGGTAAAAACTGGACAAATCAATCCAGTTCTGAGAATATTAAAAACACTGAATCGTTTTCATATCAAGCAAAAACAACAAATTTTGAAGAAAACATTACATGGGACATGTGCTTTAAAACATACGGAAGAGACAATAATCCACCAGATATGCCTACTATTGAGGGACCAACAAGTGGAAAGCCAGGGGAAACCATGAACTACGTTTTTTACTCAACTGATCCTGATGATGACCAAGTTTACTACTGGATATCATGGTTTGATGATTGTCCAGGTGTATATTGGGATGGACCATTTAATTCAGGTGAACATATAAACAGAGGTTATACATACGAAGAACAAGGCACATATACAATCAGAGTAAAATCAAAGGATGTTCACGATGCAGAATCAGATTGGGCAATATTGGAAATTGAGATTCCAAGAAGCAGACATATAAATCATAACTTTTTATATTTACTCAATCAACTATTTCCAAACGTTGTTCCAACCATTATAAAAATACTAAAATAATAAATATATTTAATCTCTTTTTATTTTTTATTTTAAGTTTGATTAAATTTTATTGAATATATACATTTTTATTTAAAATAAGCGAAAAGGTTATAAATTAACACGTGTTAAATTATAGTGGGAGGTGAGAATTAGAAATGAAAAAAATCTCGAACGGAGCAGGCGTACTTCTCATAGCAGTTGCTATGATTTTATCTGGAATTGCTGCTACAGCAAGTACAGAACAACAAGTACCAAGTGCAAAATGCAGTGTAGGCAGTGGAAACTCTCCCGGAGCCATAGGACCCATTGTATGGGATAACAGCATGGACTGGTCTGGTCTAGGCGCAGCACAAAAGGATGATAACTATCCATTTTATGCTGAATGCGCAGACGACTTCATTTTCGATGCAGAAACGGAAGTTGCTGACGTACATTGGGTTGGCGGTTACTGGGGAACTGACTATAACACAGCAGCATGGCCATGGGAAATTACTTTCTATGATGACCGTGGTGATGGAGAAGCACCTGGTGATGTAGTATTCGGACCCTTTGAATTCGATGATTCCCAATTAACAGTCGAGTTAATCCAAGATACTGGTACATCTATATATAACACATATAGTGTTGATCTAGATGATGTATTAACTTTCTCAGCAGGAGAAAAATATTGGATATCAATTCGAGGAGTTGGATTTTTCCCACCACAATCAGGTTGGGGATATCATGATACAATTCTACTTTGGGAAGCAGTATTTAGATCTGAACTCTTAGGATTCCCAAATTGGACCGACTCTACAGTTGTCTGGGATATTGCAAAGGATATGGCATTCCAACTAACTGGCCCAACACCACCGACACCACCAACAGCACCAGATATTGATGGTCCTGGAGAAGGTTCTGCAGGAACAGAAATTTGCTGGACTTTCCATTCAAGTGATGAAAATGGCGATCAAGTCAAATATTTCATCGATTGGGGAGATGGTACATCTGATGAGACAGCACTTGTCGATCAATGCACGCCTTATGAAGTATGTCATACCTATGAGTCTAAGGGAGATTACGTAATAACAGCATACGCAGAAGATGCGTCTGGATTACAAGGAGATTCTTCAACATTTAGCGTATCAATACCAAGAGCTAGATCTGTAAGTCATCCAGTACTATTTAGGTTGTTTGAGCGTTTTCCAAACGTATTCCCAATACTTAGACAGCTCCTAGGTCTATAAAATAACTAAAATCTCTCTTTTTTTTCTTTTTTTAACTATAAATGTTTAATTTGATAAGTTTATAATTTAATCATATTTAATCTGTTAAATTTGTGTCTTTAATTAAACAAAACCTTTAATAACAGGCATAAATTTACCCAGCCAGATAACACTCTCAGGTTAAGAGGATAATTTATGTATATAGTAATCGTTGGAGCTGGTGGAATCGGAAGACGCCTAACCGAAATTGCGCTTAAAGATGGAAACCATAATGTAATAGTTATTGACAAAGACCAAGCCAGATGCGAAGAAATCGCAAGAAAATTTGATGCTGTAGCAATTAATGCAGATGCCACACAAGAAGAAACATTAGATGAGTCAGAAGTAAAAAAGGCTGACGTTCTTGTTGCAACAACAAATGATGATGCTGTAAATCTAATGGTTATTTCCCTTGCAAAAAACAAGGGGGTTAAGCATCTTGTATCAGTAGTAAATCAAGAAGAAAGCAAACCAATGTACATGGAAAAAGGAGTAAAGATGATAAAAAGTCCAAATATTGTAATGGCTGAGCATCTATACAAATCAATAAAACATCCAAATGTCGAAGAATATATGAACGTTGGAAAATACGCAGAGATTTTCAGACTTCCAATTGCACCAAATTCAAAACTTTCAAGAAGAACTATAAAAAAGATTGGACTGCCTAAAAAAAGTCTTATTGTAGCAATCGAACGTGACCATAAATTCATAATTCCAACTGAAGATGTTGAACTATTTTCTGGTGATAAAGTAACAATCCTTGCTCATAAGGATCAAGTAGATAAAGTTGCTGCATTATTCTCGGAGTAAAATATTTAAATAAGAACGTAAATTATATATAAAGGTTATAAGATTCTAGGTCGTGTTTTTCTTAATTTTGGAGAATTATTATGGAAGAAAAAGATGTAACTAAAACAGGAACTACTACACTAGGAATGGTATGCAAAGATGGAGTAGTAATGGCAACTGAAACAAGAGCAACAATGGGGACACTTATTGCTCATAAAACCACTAAAAAACTCTATCAAATAGATAATCACCTTGGGCTTGCAACCGCAGGCCTTGTGGGAGACTTGCAGATACTTGCAAGATATCTTAATGCAGAAGCAAATCTTTATAGACTTAAGCGTGATCAGAAAATACCTGTAAAAAGTGCAGCAACACTTATGTCAAATATACTAAATCAGAGAAAATTTTATCCATATTATGTTCAATTAGTGCTTGCTGGTTATGACAGTTCAGGAGGCCATGTGTATTCTCTTGATGCTGCTGGTGGAGCAATACCTGATAAATACACCGCAGGTGGCTCAGGTTCACCATATGTTTTTGGTGTTTTAGAAGATACTTATAAGGAGGGTTTATCAACTGATGAAGGCGTTGATATCGCAGTTAGAGCAATTACTGCAGCAAAAAACAGAGATTCTGCATCAGGTGGAATGATTAATGTTGCTGTTATTACAAAAGATGGATTTAAAGAAATATCTGAAGATGAAATAAATAAGCGTTTAGAAAAATTAGCAAAGTAAGAAAATTCAAGTAATTATTGTTTCTTTAAGTGATAATTATTCAATTTAGATTTATAAGAAGATTATAGAAGTGTAAAAATGCCAGTAGATGATGTTCTAAGAGAAATAAAAGGAAAAGTTAGAGGTGTAATTCCACCTAGTATCGATGTTTCAGATGTCGAGTTTGAAGGAGCCTTAATTGTTATTTATACAAAGCATCCTGATAAATTCGCAAAAAACGAGGAACTTGTAAAACAACTTGCAAAGCTTCTTCAGAAGCGTATTGTTGTGCGACCAGATCCTTCTGTTATAACAGATATTGATACTGCTGAGAAAAAGATAAAAAAAATAATTCCTAAGGATGCTGAAATTACAAATATCTATTTTTTACCAGAGGTCGGTGAAGTAACTATTGAAACAATTAAACCAGGTGTTGCAATCGGCAAGCAAGGTTCGCTTCTAAATGAAATTAGAAAAACAATCAATTGGTCACCAAAAATTGTGAGAACTCCTCCAATCCAATCAAAGACCGTAAAAGAAATACGTGGCTATCTTAGGTCTATGAGTGAAGAAAGAAAGGAAATTCTAAGAAAGGTTGGAAGAAGGCTTCATAGGGGAGCATCAAATGGTGAAAAGTTTGTTAGAGTTACTGCTCTCGGAGGTTTTAGACAGGTTGGAAGGTCATGCAGTCTGCTTCATACACAGGATAGTAAAATTATGATTGACTGTGGTGTTGATGTATCTTCAGAAAGTACTACACCATATCTTCACTTGCCGGAGGTTTTACCTTTTGAAACACTTGATGCAGTAGTTGTTACTCATGCTCATCTTGATCATTCTGGACTTGTTCCACTTTTATATAAATATGGTTATGATGGTCCAATTTATTGCACTGCTCCAACAAGGGATATGAGCACTCTTCTTCAGATGGACTATTTGAAGGTTGCAGCAGCAGACGGAAAAAAGATTCCATATTCTGCTGAAAATATTCGTGATATGATAAAACATTGTATCACAATTGATTATGGTGATACAACTGATATTACTCCTGATGTGAGGCTCACATTTCATAATGCAGGTCATATTTTGGGATCTGCAATAGCTCATTTTCATGTTGGAGAAGGACTTTATAATATTGCCTTTAGTGGTGATGTCAAGTATGAAAGGACCTGGCTGTTTAATCCTGCTATCAACAGATTTCCACGTCTAGAAGCAATTTTCATGGAATCAACTTATGGCGGAAAGGAAGATTTTCAACCAAGCAGACAAGAGGCTACAGAGCGTTTGAATGATATTATCCAGAGTACTATGAAAAGAAAAGGAAAACTTTTGATTCCTGTATTTGCTGTTGGTAGAAGCCAGGAAGTAATGATTGTTCTTGAAAACCTTGTAAAAACCAAGAAGATACCAAAGATCTTTGTTTATCTGGACGGAATGATATGGGAGGCTACTGCAATTCATACAGCCTATCCTGAGTATCTTAATAATAAACTTAGGGCGCAAATCTTCCAGCAGGGAGAAAATCCATTACTTTCTGAAATCTTCAAGCGTGTTGACAGTAATGAGATGAGGCAGGACATTATAAACAATCATCCTGATTCATGTGTTGTTCTTGCAACAAGTGGTATGATGAACGGGGGCCCTGTTATGGAGTATTTCAAAGAATGGGCTCAGGACAAGAAAAACACAATTGCATTTGTCGGTTACCAGGCTGAAGGAACCCTTGGTAAGAGAATACAGAAGGGTTGGGAAGAAATTCCACTAAATGTCGGTGGCAGTATTGTTAATGTTAAGATGAAAATGAAGGTTGAGACCTGTGACGGTTTCTCAGGTCATAGTGACAGAAGACAGCTACTCAATTACATAAATAATATGTCTCCAAGACCAGAAAGAATTATCTTTGGTCATGGTGAAGAATCAAAATGTCTTGATATATCTTCAACAGTTCACAAGAGATATAATGTAAATACTATTGCTCTACACAACCTTGAAACAACAAGATTCCGATAGAATTTTTTAATAATCAATTTATATGGAATCCTAATATGTAACATTTAAATATCCACAATCTGATTATTTTATTGAGGGAGGCTTATTAATAATGGATAGAAAGAGATTCCTTCTAAATAAGATAATAATAGTTGGAATAATCATATTACTAATATTTATGGTTATTACCCCATCTATTGCTATTAATAATTATAAGAATTCTTTTACACCAATCAACAGAGGTAATTTATATGTAGGAGGAAGTGGACCAGGTAATTATAGTAAAATTCAGGATGCTATAGTCAATGCCTCTAATGGTGATACAGTTTTTGTTTACAATGGTACATTTTATGAATCTATTTTTATTGATAAGACAATTAATCTCATTGGTGAAGATAAAAATACAACAATTATAGATGGTACCGATGTTAATAATAATCTAGTCTATATTTTTGCTGATTGGGTAAATATTAGTGGATTTACTATTCAAAATGGAGTTTCAGGTGCAGATGGAATTGTAATTTTTACAAATTACAATATAATAACTGATAACATCGTCTCGAACCTCTACAAAGGAATGTATATCCAAATGAATCGATTTAATAATACTATAGTAGAAAACATCATCATTGATTGTGTTCGTGGTATAGAACTCGCACGTGGTGTTCATAACAATACCATCATTACTAACGAAATAATCTCGAATGGTGAAGGTGTATATTCCTGGGATTCTGAATATAACACTATTACAGATAATAACATATCAGACAATAATTGTGGTATACGTCTTCGTGAATATTGCAATAAAAATAAAATCTTCAACAATTACATATCAAATAAAAACTATGGCATAACTCTTGATGATTCCAATGCTATAGTCAAAGGCAACAATATCACTGAAAATATATATGGTATTTACTTTGATAGTGATAGTACCTTCAGCATCATCAAAGATAATAAAATATCAAATAATGTTTATGGAATATTCCAAAACATAAATACAAATAAAAACAATACCATAATAGAAAACAATATTTATTCAAACACTCAAAATGGGATATATATAATATCGCCAGGAAACATTATAACAGATAACAATTTATTAAATAATAATCGTGGAATATATCTTCTTTCTTGCAATAGTAATACAATAACTGGAAATGCTTTCTCAAATGATGGTGTTTTCCTTCAGGATTCATATCAAAACGCAGTAAATAATAACACTGTCAATGGAAAACCCTTAGTATATTTAGAAAACAAATCCAACAATTTAATAGACTCTGATGCAGGTCAGATTATACTGATAAATTGTGAAAATATAAACATTAAAAATCAGAATATATCAAATACATATGTAGGAATTGAAATATGGAACACAAATAACAGTATCATCTCTGATAATACACTAAATTCAAACAATCCATATGGCGTATTTATTTATTCATCACAAATCACTTTAAAAGAAAATGATATATCAAATAACGATATTGGAGTTTACCTTAAAAAAGCTTGTAATAATACCATCACAGATAATAAAATATCAAACAATGAAAATGGTATTCAACTACTTACATCCAGCAATAACAATACAATAACTAACAATATTATCAACTCCAACACTAAAAATGGAATTGCCTTATCATTTTCCAATGATAACACCATCTACAATAACCTTTTTAATAATGCTAATAATATAAAAGATCCTGGAAACAACATTTGGAATATAAGTAAAATATTTGGGATAAACATAATCGGTGGACCATATCTAGGAGGTAACTATTGGAATGATTATACAGGTGTTGATACAAATAGTGATGGTTTAGGAGATACAGAGCTACCATACAACAATTCTGGTAAAATACATAATGGTGGAGATTGGTTACCATTGGTTAATGGTCTTCCATATATACCTAGTAATCCAAACCCTCTTGATGGAGCAACAGATGTAAGTATTTATTCTGAGTTATCCTGGGATGGTGGAGATCCAGATGTTGGTGATAATGTAACATATGATGTTTATTTTGGAATTACAAATCCTCCTCCTAAAATAGTTAGTAATCAATCTGAGACAACATATAATCCAATCATGAGCTTTAACACAACATATTATTGGAAGATTGTTGCATGGGATAACCATGATGCAAGCTCTATTGGCCCTATTTGGAGTTTTACAACAGTTGCAAATAATGCACCATCTGCTCCAAAGATAAATGGACCAATAAAATGTAAACCATCGGAAAATTATAATTATTCTATTGTTTCTTTTGATCCTGATAAGAATCCTTTACTATATTACATTGATTGGGGAGATGGTACTACAAATGATTGGGATGGACCTTATGATTCAGGCGAAAATGTAACAAGGACTCATTCCTGGTCATCTAACAATAAAACATATATAATACGAGCTAAAGCAAAAGACATATATGGTGCTGAAAGCGACTGGGGCTATTTAGAGATTGAAATACCGAGACCCAAATCAACCTTTTATCACTTTTTTTATTGGTTTTTGGAGCGTTTCCCTGTGTTGGAAAAACTGCTAAATTTTATAATATAACCTAATGCTTTGATGATTACCCTTGCCTACAAAAATAATTAATTTTTTGAGTTAATTAGATAAAAGTTGGTTTTAAATCAACAAGATCCAGATAATTTTTATTTTGATTTTATTGGTTTTGCCAAATCCCATAAGCTATTGAATTTAACATCAAGAACTTCTATATCCTGTAAATCTACGTATGCAGTACCAACATAAGATGGTTCATCACTTGTTTCTGGAAGGATTTTTATTCCATTTACTGCAATTTCCTTACCAAAAACAAAGTTTCTCATTGTTCCTGAGACCTTTTCCGAAAAGTATCTTACTTGTAGTTTGTCACCATAGACTTCTGTTAGTTTCTTGATTGCATCCATGTTTGTTGTATTATCGACGATTAATTGAATTTTTGTGTCAAGCTCTAAAAATTTCTTGAAATATTTTAAAAACGGATCATCAAAGAACCTTTCTCCTCCAACCTGCATCTTAAGGCCATTAGAATTATCCAAACAGTTACTTAGTACATTATAGAGTATCCATTTTCCACTATATTGAAGTGTTACATTTCCATTTCTTTTAAGCTTTATCCCATATTTCTCAAAGTTGCTTGTATAATAGTTACTATATTCATTTATTCTATTTTCAATTACATTGTAAGTGTCTTGAGCAATTACTTGTTTTAATTCACTCTTTGAATCTTCCCAAATTGCTCTTGGATGAGCAGGTAGATAACTTTCACGACCGAAATCTTGGTTTGTCTCATTTGAAAATAATACTTTTGCAATAAGTCCATTTCTGAGTAGAGATGCTCTTCCAGTCTCTAGTGGACGTCTTGTTATATTTGCAAATTCCTCGGCAACTTTTAAAAAATCAGAAAACTCCTTTGGACAATCGACTACCAAGGTTACATAATAAACAGCAGCTTCACGAGGACGATCTATTTTCATCCTCTCAAACATCATTTCAAAATCCTGAATATGGTCTAATTTAACATGAGTTTTAAACTCACATCCCATCGATCTCACCAATCCTTTTTTTTTAAATGAAAAATGTAAATTAGTTTTATATAATTTTTGGATGCATATTTACCTGCATAACCTATTAAAAAATCAATTAGTTAATCTTTTTACTAATTGAGAGACACGTCTACCAAGTTTTATAGCATTTATCTCAGTATTTTTACCAGGTGCTTCAGTGCAAGCTACTCCATAGTGACCTGTTGCATCTAGGGGATCACCTACGATAATCATTCCATATATTAGAAAAGCTTGAATAATTGACATCATAGTAGTTTCCTTTCCCCCGGTTTCATCACCAGCTGTAGTAAAAGCAGCTCCAACCTTATTGCCCATTTTTTTTCGAATTCCTACATATCTGTCAAATACATCCTTGAGTTCTGCAGCCATTGTACCAAAATAAACAGGTGAACCGGCTATAATTGCACTACAAGATAAAAAATCATCCTTTTTAACATCAGGTGCGGCCTTTAGTATACATTCAATATCCTTTTCTTTTTCTACTCCTTTAACTATCATCTCGGCTAGTTTCTTTGTATTTCCTGTTCTTGTATGATACATAACTAAAACCTTCGCTTTTGAATCGCTCATATTTATCACCTTTAATGGATATGGATTCTGGAATTTAATTAATATATAAAAATATACGTTTTTTTCATTTTCAAGCTAATAATTTATAACCTATTGTCATATTATTTTTATTTAAGGATAATGCGACCTAGATATAAACCTCCAGTACAAAGAAAATTTTTTCATAAAAAAAGAAAGATAGATAGTAAAGATATGTCTTATCTTAAAAAAAGAATAGCACATTTAAATCAGAAAAAAACTAAAAGAGATCTCGAGAAAAAAGATAGATTATAATCTTAGACTTATATGATTTTTATTCAATCTTTCTTAACATCAACTGCTTTGAAATATTTTCTACAATCTCTTTTTATTGTTGCTACTTGTTGTTGTGGGATATTAAATGAAAATTGAGCATATTCAAGGGCAAATATAAGACCGTGAACAAATGCACCTAAATTATATTTCTTGTCTTTACTTAACTTAAATATCTCATCAGCAACCTTTATTGCATCTTCAACAGTATATGGAGTAGTTTTAGCTTCTGTTTTATGATTATGTTCATGAGCCATAAGGCTGCGTATAAACTTCTAATATAAAGTTGTTTTCAGAAATTGTTGTTGGGAAAAAAAGAAGGAGGGCCGGCCTCGATAGGAGGGGATGGGATGCACTCTAATAAAACTACCAGCCCGATTCCTTCCATCACCTAGTATTTCAATGTACTTTAAGTATCTTTTTCGCAGATGTATATGTATGCACATATACAGTTAACTTACTATCCTCCACCTACATTTACCTTTATAAAGATTAAAAATATCCTTGCACCTTGTTTTCTTGAATCTGATGGACCATCAGGAATTTCTGCATTTACCCGAACATCAGTTTTTCCAAATCCTATTATTATATTCGAGCTAATAGTTACTTCTTCTCCAACAGGAATACTATCAATTATTCCGTTATTCTCTCCATCGAGAATTAAAGTACCTTCTTCAAGTGAAATATTCCAAGTAACATTTTTTGCAGGAAGATCACCAACATTTTTTATTTTTGTATTAACCTTAAATAATCCACCCTTAATAATATCAATTTCTAATTCTGGACCTCCAGCAATGTAAATAGGAAATGGTGCTGACCAGGTTGTTTCCTTACTACCATTATCATCCCTTGCCTTTACCCTTATTTCATAGTTTCCTCCATATTCCCAAGAATGAGATCCTGTAACGGTATCACCTGTTGGATATGGTCCAAGCCAATTGCTAAATGTTCCATCTCCCCAATCAAATCTATAATAAATATTATCATTTTCCGGATCAGTCGTTCTGGTTGTGAAATCATATTCTATTCCAACTACTCCTTCAGCAGGTCCTTCTGGTTGTTCTGGGATTTCTGGCGGTGTGCTTGTACCTGGTTTTGCAGATATTGTTTCATCAACGTAATAAGCATCAAATGGATTTCCTGAGGGGGGATCTGAATAACCTTGATGCCATTCAGAGTTGAAAACACCTAGAATAACCATAATATTATCCATTGTTAAATCAGGATCATTCCATGAAGAACCATCCCATGTTGTGCTATCTGAAAAGATTTCTTCTCCAGGAATTGAAATATCTTCATCAAATGCAAAATCTAAAAATCCATGATTATAATCCTTGCCTCCACTATCTATCCATCTTGATACATTTTCAACAATATATGCTCTTATATGACCATTATATGTAGTTGTTTCATTATTCTGAATGCTAATATCGACTTTTATCTGCTCATCTTCAATCCAAAAAACTCTCATTTCTGCATGTATATCAGGAACAGGTCTTTCACCACATAAATCCATTTGGGTTGTATACTCATCCCAAGTATCATATCCTCCTAGTGTAACTCCGTATCCTCCATCAAACCAAGTTGTTGGATAACCTGCTATATTGAAATCATTTATTCTTTCAACAGCCAGTGGATTTGAATCAACAAGTTCAACATATTCAAAATTATAATCACCATTTGTGTATATATCATGAAGTACTGCATTAGTAAATTGACACCAATAACACCAAGAACCAGTTCCAACCTCTGCCAAAACCGTATGTGTATAACCACGTTCTGCTCCAGTTGCTTTTTCATAAAGTTGTTTTTCTATATTGTTGTTTAACTTGTCTTCATTGAACGCAACAGCATTAATTCCACTCAATATCAAAAATCCTACTATACATATTACGAATATCTTATTCATATTAAATACTCCCTACTATTTCATATAGACCTTCCAATATAAAAATCTTATATATTTGTTAAAATAATAATTGATTTGTGACATAAATTTATCCAAAAATTGAATTTTTGTTTCTTTTATAATTCTATTACAATTTATTTAAAATATGTATAGTTTTTATATCTGACATTTATATTTTTATCAAATAAGATAGGGAAAATATATAAAAGGATATGGTATAATTAATAAATAAAAACATAAAAATATAAATTCCAAAAAAGTTAAAAAGGTATCATTGTATCTTAGATAAAGGGGGTAAATCAGAATGGAAAAATTTCTACCAATATTAATAGTTGGTATATTAGTTATAAGTGGAATTGGAGCTGCTGCTATAGGTGATAAACCTACAGACGAATATAAAATTGAAGAGATTTTTGAACACATTAACATAGATTATTCTTCGTTTTATATTAAGGAATCATCTGAAAATTATATTGAGGTTGAATTAGAAGAAATCACATCTTATCTTATGGAACCTTGTAAACCGATTTTACCAAAAATCGTAAAGACTATTGAACTTCCTTTCGGAGTAAAGGACGTCAATGTTGAGGTTAATGCAAACAATGTTAGACAAATGGAAATCAAACAAAAGATACGCCCTGCACCAATCCATTTACCTTTGATATCTATTGAAAATGACATTTATCATGAATTTAAAAACACAAAAGATGGGTCTATTTATTCAAGCTCTGATCAATATCCGTCAAGTTGGTTTAAATCATATGTCAGGTGTGGACTTAATTCAAAAAATGAAAGAGTAACTCATTTAACACTACATATCTACCCAATCAGATATGCTCCAGCAGTAGATGAAATATTTATTATGGAAAACTCTGATTTAAAAATATCTTATAAATTACCCTTAACAAGACCTTTTACCATTGATACTGAATACGATTTAGTAATAATTACTCCCAATAGATTTTCAAATATTTTACAAAATCTAGCTGATCACAAGAATAGTCATAATATTAAAACTTTCATAAAAACAACTGAAGAAATTTATGCTGAATACGAGGAAGGTGTCGATAGTCCTGAAAAAATTAAATTGTTTATTAAGGATGCTATCGAAAATAACAACATAACATATGTTCTTCTTGTTGGTGGATTGAAGAATAAAATATGGGCAAATCCCAGAGAGCATAAAAACTATGGAGACAAAGCATGGCATCTACCTGCAAGATATACTAACTATATTGATGATCCAGAGCATCCATTAACAATTGCAAAAATTCATGATCCTGGTTCTCTTACTGATCTTTATTACGCTGATATTTACAAAGAGGGAGGAGAGTTTGATGATTGGGATTCAAATGATGATGGCGTTATTGCTGCATGGAATCTTGAAGGTTATGAAAATGATACAATTGACCTGGAGCCTGATGTATGTGTCGGTAGGCTTGCTTGTAGAGACAAAAGAGAGGTAAAAAACGTCGTAAATAAAATAATTGATTATGAAACAAATGCTGCTGGTAGTGAATGGTTTAAAAAGGTTATTACATTTTCTGGTGATGGATTCCTTGATCAAATAGATCTTGATTTTCAATGGGACACTAAAGGACTTGATAAAGGAGACTACACAATTTTTGCTCAAAGTCATAACAATTATGACATAGCAGGTCCAATTGAAGAAATCAATATTGAAATTGATAAAGATGTTGCAACCTCCATATCATTCAATCATAACGATCATGAAAGAATATCAGAGTACCCTTCACCTCCAATGGCAGAAATCGTATCTATATCTGAAGGCGACATCTTAGGAAATACTGATGTTTTTGAAAACATTACAGAAGACCTTGCATATGGTAATTCAGTAACAGGCTGGGCAAATATTGAGTACACCGATGAAATATTACATATCAGAGGTAAAACTTATGATCCTAAACAATATGGAGTTGAAACAGATATACATGTTTGGGTTGAAGATAGCGATCATAACATAATATACTCTGATTGGCGATATGGATCAAAAATGTATTATGAAGGCGAATGGGTTGTCGGAGAAGAAATGATTGATGGAGACCCTGGAGCAACATATTACGTAACTGAAGATTTTACAGTAGAACATATTTGGGCTTCAAATGGTAAATTAACAGGAGAACGTGATGTATTAGATGCATTATCTGAGGGTTGTGGTTTTGCATTTTTCTCAGGTCATGGCAGTCCTAATGTTTGGGGTGATCATTATCCAGGTATTCCAGGAGGTAGAGGTCCTGGTACTGTTAATGGTCTGAGGGTTACAAACCTAAAAATTTATCCACCATTTTTTAAACTGCCTATCTTTCAAATGAAGAAATTAAAAAACAAAAATAAACCTCCTGTTGTAATTATTGGAGGCTGTCATAATAGCCAATTTAATGTTACAATGATACCTGGACTTCTTGATATTTATAATAAGAGAAACACATGGTGTCATGGTTATGCAGTTCCAGAGTGCTTCAGTTGGTATCTAATAAAACTTCCAAAGACCGGTGCTATAGCAACTATTGGTAACACCGGACTTGGATATGGAGTTCTAGGTGAGGACTGTACCAGAGAGGGTCTTGATGGTGGAATAGGAATTGAGTTCTACAAACAATATTTCCAAGAAGGGCATCATATTCTTGGAGAGACGTACAAAGAGACTCTGGTAGCATATGTTTCACAATTTGATATGGAAGACCTTGACCATGCAAAATCTCTTGTACAATGGGTTCTACTTGGAGATCCAAGTTTGATGATAGGTGGCTACGAATAAAAAAATACACCTTTCTTCTTTTTCTATCTTATTTATATTCTTGAAGTAAAAACTGTACCAATATACATTGTAGGTCCCATTTTCTCTTCAAAGCATATATCACCAAGATTTATGAACATTCCACAAAAACGAGTGTTAAATATGAAATATTTCCCAATTGTAAATCTACATCTTGTTATACCACCGATATGTGTAAAACCAAATTGATATCTTGTAAGCATCGGTCGAATCATACGTCCAAGGAATGTTTCATAATCATAGAAAGGAATAATTGTGTTTCCGATTCCAGCACTAACTATAGGTTTTGGTCTGAAAAATCCAGGAAGTGGTAAGAAGAATCCTTCAACTATTCTTGTTACAAGTTTAGTTGTATCAATTTCTGGAAAATCATCCATTATCAAATCAATTGAGTCAATAAATGCACAAATTTTTGAACTGATCTGTTGCCATTCTTCATATGTTATTTTTGTAGAACCAGAACTACTAGGTAAAAGTGTAGAATTAATGACATTCAAAGTTTCATTAATATTATCTATTAAAATTCTTATTTCTTCTTCAGTTATTTGTATTTGTCTGAAATAGTTATCTTTGGTGATTCCTGGCATCCATATTGTTAAAAGTCTATCTGAATCAGTTTGTTCTTCTGCATTAATTATAGGTAATATTAATAAATTTGAAAATAATAATGTAATAAGAATTGAGGTAATCTTGATTTTCTTAGCCATGAAATTGCTCATCTCCAATTATAATTATAATTTTATTGTTTTATTAGTATATAATTCTTTTGAATATAAAAAAGTTAATAAGTATATCAATATTTAAGGTTTTTATAAAAGAGTATATAAATTTATTGCTTATTAAAAGCGAAAAGGTTATAAGTTAACAACCGTTAAATATATTGGAAAGAGGTGATAACACGTCGTCGGTGTTATTATCAAAAAATGTCAACAGACGGGGGAGGTGAAATATGAAAAGAGCCGTTCTACCGATTCTCGTAATAGCGATGCTTTTAATCCCTCAGAAGAAGAGTCTGTTATGAACATTATCGTCGGTAACGATGATGTTGGACTTGATCATGCTAAGGTAACAGTAGATAAAGCTGGAGTAGATTTATTTATTAATAATGTACAGGGATTCCAATCATGGTTAGAAGAAGCTAGACCATTTAGAGACTTAAAATTGACTCAAGAAGAGAAAGACGCAATAAAAGGACATGTAAACACAATAGTTGTTTCATTGAACAGCGTACTACAAGCAAATGGTTATGACCCAATATCATCTGATTGGTTATACCAAGAGCTATTCGAAACTGAGCCAGATAGAAGCACCATCGTAAGCATGGGTGTTGGATATGCATATGTCCCATTCTATGATTATGAAACATTCCTCGGTATCATGATCAGACCAATATGGCTGTTCTACCCACCAATATTCCTAGGAGGTGGTGGATACACTGGTAACTTTAACATTAATTTCTTACCAGGCCGTGTTGAATTTGGTGACAGACTCGGTTTTCATATAGCAAGGACAACTGTATTCTCTGGTCTATACATTAACGTTGGAGAACTTGGTTACGACAGAATATTCGGCGGCATGATTATGCTATTAGGCCGAGCACGAGTCGTAATGAACTAGTTCAAAAACCAAATCCCTTTCTTTTTTTTTATTATTTTAAATTAGTTCCCTTATTTTATAATAGAATTTATAGGAGAAGAATAGTTAAATTAACAAATATATTACAAAAATCTGATTTTTTATTGATAAAAATTTGATTTATTATATTCTTAATTCAAATGTATTTTGTAGCTTTTATCTAAAATATTATAAGCATATCAGACATTACAATATTTAATTATAAGATGAGTATTTAGATTATCTTAGAACACATTATTAGATGAGGATAAATAAAAAGGGATGAAAAAAAAAGCCTAAAGAACTCTACAATTCAGAAAGAATATACATCTTTTAACATTATAATCTTTTAAAATGTAAAAATGAAAAATTATGTATCAATTAAATATCTAAATAAAAGAAAGAAATTTGGATATCTTTCTAATAGATATGAAAACAATTCATTTATTACAAATTTACTTCTAGGGATGGTCAACTCGAGTGTTCCTAGGTCGCTTTCTGCCCCATATTCGTCTTTTGCTTTAGCAGATATTATATATTTTCCTTTAGATGACCAGCTATGAGTGCAGTAAATTTTTTGGCCCGGTTCATGTGGGCCTAACCATTCTTCACAACTTCCATCTCCCCAATTGATGTAATAGTAAATTTCATCTCCATCTGCATCTGTTGAATTGAAAAAATATGTTAAATCAACACCTGGTTCTCCCCGGTTTGATCCTTCAATAATAGGTATTGTTGGTATACTATCTAACTGAATAACTACTCTATCCTCACTTATCTGATCTAATGTGTCATATACAAGTAAACGAATGCTATACCATACTTCGCCTTCAGGATTTGGTGCTTCCCAAATAACCAATATATCATCTTCTATTGGTGTATCTGATGATTGAATCAATGTCCAATCTGTTGGATATTTACCAGAACCAAAATAAACCTCATATTTTTCAAAGTTGTCTCCATATGCAGAGCCGAAAATAGATACATTCCCAAAAACGATCTCATTATCTAGTCCATAATAAAGGTCTGCAATTGGGGAATAATCCCTCAATATTGCATTATAAGCATTTATCCTTCCAAGTCCAATATATTTATCTGATGAATTCACAGCATCTGTTGTTGACCTGATAATTGTCCTTACTTGTTTTTGACTCAGGCTTGGATTTTTTGATAGAATTAATGCTGCAAGTGCTGCAACTTGTGGGGTGGCCATCGAGGTTCCACTCCAGGAATCATATGTATCATTGAAGAGAGTGCTATAGATATATTCACCTGCGGCAGAAACATCAACCCAACTTCCATGGTTACTTCCAAAAGCAGTATGGGCTCTACTGTCATTATGATCTGTTGCTGCAACAGCTATAACATATGGATATGCTGCAGGGTAGTGCTCTATTCCATTACCAATATTTCCTGCTGCTGCAACAAGAATTGAACCTTTAGAATAGGAATAATTTATTGCATCCCATATCAAATATGTTATCTGTGAACCTCCCCAGCTCATACTTATTACATGTGCACCATTATCTGCTGCATAAACAAGACCTTCTGCAGCTGCATCGGTATCTATGAGACCGGTGCCACTTACAGATTTATAACCGATCTTAACAGGCATAATTGTACAATTCCAGCAAACACCAGCAACCCCTATACTATTATCTGTTGAAGCACTGGCAATACCTGAACAATGGGTTCCATGTCCATGGAAATCCATTGGATTGTTATCAGGATCTTTTCCATCTTCACCAGGAGCAACCGGTTTTGAAACATTTACAAAGTCATATCCGCGGATATCATCAATGTATCCATTCCCGTCATCATCAACATCATTGAAGTCAGAAGGATCTACCATCCCATTTCCATTCAGGTCTTCACCACTATTAATCCACATATTATCTGCAAGATCAGGGTGATCCCAATCAACACCAGTATCATGGATGCATATTACAATATCTTTATCTCCTGTTTCTATGTTCCATGCTTCAAGTGCATCAATATCAGCATCAATCTTGCCTCCAGTTTGACCAGTATTATGTAGATAATATTGTAAATTTAAATCAGGATCATTTGGTGTCAAACATGTTTCAAAAATATAATTTGGTTCAGCATATACTACATTTGAATCTTTAGAAAACATCTCAATGCATTCTAGCAAATCATTGCAATTATTTACTGAAAATTTGAATATATTATAAAGAATTGATTTACTATTACAATTAAAAAGTCTATCAATAGATTTTACTTTATACTCTTCTAATAACTTATCTATTGAAGGAATTCCAGTAAATAACTTATTATTAGAATATTTTGATATGTGAATCTCTTTTTCAGCATTAAACTTGACAATAAACTCATCTTGAACAAACTCGATTTCTTCATTTTCAATATCTGTGATTTTATAGTAATTATTGATATTTTTAGCTAGACCTGGAACAATAATTGATCCAATTAATATAAAGAAAGCTAAAATTACTATATATTTTCTAATAGTCTTGTTTTCCATATCTGTACAACCCCCATAAGTGTATATATCTAATATGGTTTATTTTAAGTTAATTGTTTAAATAATATAATTATCTAAAAAATATCATAAATTTATTAGATTTAATTAAAAAAAACAAATAAATTTTAGAAAAATTTGAAAAAAAAAACAAGCGATAATAAATATTATAAAAAAAATAATCTAAAAATATTAAACGGCATTTGTTGATTTTTTTATACTTTTCAAATTCCCATATTTTATATAAAGTTTAAAAATTAGCATCATTGATAATGCAAAATAAACAAGAGCAAATAAACCAATTATACCCTTAAAGGACATTAAAAAATATGCAGGTATCACAGGTATGTATGAAAAAAGATAAAACCATAAGAGAAACTTCCAAGCATTTTTTCCTCTCTTACTCATCCATTCAAACATCTATATTTATTCCTCCTCATCATTTTTTTTATATCCTATTGGTTTATACTCTTTTTTTTCTTATTTATATACTTTTTGTGAAAAAATGTCAAAAGGTAATATTCGATTATCACTAATTTTCATAAAATAAAAAATGTAACTTTATCACTTATTCTAAATTATAATAATACTTAAGTATGATTAGAAGATAATATTTATCAACCTGCAAATAAAAAATTGATGTGCTCTAATGATTATGTTTTTTTATTAGTGGGATTAGATAATAGAAGGAAATACAATGGAAATTATAAAGGAAGGAGATAAAGTAAAGATTAGATATGAAGCCAAACTTGAAAATGGTGATCAATGCTTCCCTGAAAATAATGATAATACTATTGAACTTACCATTGGTGAAGGAAAGATATTTTCATCAATTGAAAATGGTTTAATAGATATGAAAACTGGTGAGTCAAAAACAATAACAATTGAACCTAACGAAGCGTTTGGTCCTTATCTTGATAACCTTGTAATTGATGCTCCTCGTTCATCATTTAAAACAGATACTGACCTATCCATTGGTATGAGGATAAAGATAGATACTCCAACTGATAAAGTATATTATGCTACAATTATTAAAATGACTGATTCTGCAATCACACTTGATCTCAATCATCCATTAGCTGGAAAAAAACTGATGTTTACTGTAACTGTCATTTCTGTTGATAAAAATTAATATTTTTTTAATTAAATATTTCTTTATTTCTTCTTTAATTTCTTAACAATTGGTAATTGATACATTTAAATATTCAATAATTGATATTATTGCCAGTGGAGGTAATATTAAATGAAAATACAAAATAGTCGACTAAATAAAACAATAATTATCTTAATAGTTATTTTATTTGTTGGAGCAACTGTTACACCAAGTATTAGTGGTTATAATAAAACTAAGATAGAATCAGAAAAAAAATATCAAGAAATATTGCCTTTAAATGATGATTTCATAAATTCTTATTGGAAGTTTGATGAATGCAGCGGTGATACAGCATATGATTCCTCAGGTAATGGATATGACGGCACAATTCATGGTGCAACTTGGACTGGTGGAGGATCAGATTGTGCTCTTGAATATGATGGAGTTGATGATTATGTTAATTTCAGTGACCATGCTGAAGGTATACTATTTAACAACACTGATGATTTAATAATTACATTTAATTTCACATCATCAGGTGAAGGAATAATATATTCTGGAACAGCTTCATGGGGATATAATCCAGAATTTCGAATTGAACTTTGTTCAAATGGTTCACTATATTTTAAAATGATGATGTCTTTTCAAGGAATTAACCTATATTCAGATGGAGTATATAATGATGGTAATTTTCATTTTGTAAAATACTATTTTAATGGTATTTCTACAGCTCCTACTGCTACCTTATATGTTGATGGGGAAATAGATAATAGCTATACTCATTACCTTCATGATTTTGAAAACATTGACTTTAAAAAGGCGACAATGGGTATGCATTGCCATACCTTATCAGATTATTTTGATGGTATGATTGATGATTTTAAAATAATAAAATATGAGAAAGGTAATGATCAAGAACCACCAATAATTAGTGGACCTTCTGGTGGTTTACCTGGTATAGAACTTGATTATTCATTTGTTACAAACGATCCTGAAGATGATGAAGTATGGATTCTTATTGATTGGGGTGATGGGACAGAAGAAGACTGGAGAGGACCTTACGATTCTGGAGAGGAAGTTACTATCTCGCATATATTTGAAGAAGAAGGAACTTATGAAATAACAGCTAAATCAATGGATATGTGGGATGATAGTAGATGGTCTGATCCTTTTGAGGTTGTAATAAGTAGTGTAGTATATCCAAAAATATGTTGTGATCCTGTTGGTCTGAATTTTGGTAATGCAACCGCCGGGTCAACTGTAACTGGTCAGATATATGTTTGTAATTGCGGTGATGGTGGATCATTTTTAAATTGGAATATTGACACAGCAGCTGTTCCAACCTGGGGAACATGGACATTTACACCTGATAGTGGAACAGGTGTTGCTGAAGGTGATTGTGAGGTTGTTGATGTAGCTTGTGTATTGACAGAGACTCAAGGTGATTATACTGGTACAATTACTATTGAAAATTCTGATGATCCATCAGACAAATGTGTTGTTGATACTTCTGTTATTGTTCCAAGAACCAGAGCGTACCATGATATATTACTATTAAGATTTTTAGAGCGATTCCCTAATGCATATCTATTCTTTCAAAAATTACTGGGATTATAATTTCATAATCCCTTTTTTCAATTTTTTTTAATCTTTTATATGAATGTAAATTAATCATAAAATGTTTATCATTATATTAAAAAAACTATATAATAAGCAAAAAGATTATAAATTAAGATGATATAAAAATATATTACATAGTGAGAGATTGAAATGAGAAAAATTTCGATTTTAATTAGTGTAATATTAATATTAGTTGTAATGTTATTTTCAAGTGTATCTGTTACAGCCGATATTGAAAAAAATATTAATTCTAATTTAAATTATGAATCAGAATCCATAAATAAGGGCCCAGTTGTATGGGACAATAGGCTTGAATTTTCAGGATTTATGCATGCTCAATGGGATGTAAGTAAACAATTTGATTTCTATATTGCAGATGATTTTCAATTTGATGAAACAACTGAAGTTGCTGACATACACTGGATAGGTGGTTATTGGGGGAAAGATTATCAATCAGCAACATTTGATTGGTGCATATCCTTTTATTATCATAATAGCTCTACAGGCGGGCCCGAAGGAAGTCCCCAATCTCCAAGCTTTTCTGGCCCATATTGTTTTGCCTGGAGTGAGCTCGGAATTGAGATTATAAATGATACAGGATCTTCAATTTATTATAAATTCTCGGTAGATTTAGAGGAAACCTTAATATTTGAATCTAATCAAAAATACTGGATAAGTATATGGGCTGAGGGTTTATTTCCCCCTCAATCTGGATGGGGATATCACAAGGACTATCTCTTAAATCCAGCAGTCCTTGCCTCTTCATATTTTGGTTTTCCATTTTGGACTCCAGGAATTAACGTTCAGGGATTTGATTTTGATATGGCATTTCAATTAACAGCTCCCTTAGAACCTCTTCCTCCGACTTCTCCATTTATAGATGGACCAAGGGAAGGACCTGTAGATACAGAATTATGCTGGACATTTATATCTGAAGATCCTAACGAGGATAATATAAAATATGTGATTAACTGGGGAGATGGAACTTCTTTTGAGACAGACTATAACGAATCAAATGAAGAAGTTGAACTATGTCACACATATAGTAAAAGAAAAGTATTTGTAATTACTGCATATGCAAAGGATGAAAATGGGCTTGTAAGTGATAATAGTACATTTGCTGTAACTATACCAAGATTTAGAGGAATTAGCAATATATTAGATCTATTGGTTGAAAGATTTCCAGATACCTTCTTATTTCTCCAGAATTTTTTAAAAATAATATTATAATCTTTTTAAAAAGTTGGATAATTTCGATTTTATCTGTAAAATATAATAAAGAGATATGGGTGAAATTAAGGTAGAATTTGGGTAAAATAACTTAAAAGATATTCCAATATTTTTTTTCAATAATATTAATAGGAGTAAAAAAATATGAAAAAAATATTAATAATAGCAGCAATAGTGATAATAGTTGGAATAGGGGCCATTGTTGTAGCAGGAAATCATGGTATGAGTCCCGGACCTGCCCCAAATTCAGGCGATTGTATACCTGATGGTAGTGGGTTTGCTTCATTTGATGGACAAGGACCTAGTTACGGACCTGGACCTGCTCCAAATTCACACGATGGTATACCTGATGGGCCTGGTTGGTGATTAACCTTATATTACACTAAAATTTGATATATATTAGTTTAATATAATATAAAATTCTCCTCTTTTTTATTTTTTAACTATTTACAATAATTTAAAACCTGATTATTTTGATATTGTAACATTTAAATATCTTATCTCAGATTATTTTACTGAAGAAGGTAACTGATTATGAAAATAAAAATTCATATATTTTTAGCAATAATATTAATCTGCATTGGACTAATTGTAACAAATACAACTAGTAGTATTAATTTTAAATCTAAAAAAAATATCAATGAAGAAATAATATCTGTATTAGTTTATTTAAAAGATCAAGTTGACCTAGATTCCATTAACATTCAAATGAATAAACAGCGAGCATCACTTAGAGAGCGTCATGAGACAATTGTTTTAGCGCTTAAGAATACTGCATCTATGTCTCAACCTGAATTACTTAAATATTTATTTGGGCTACGAGACCAAGATATTGTTAAAGAAATTCAATGTTTTTGGATCGGTAACATTATTCGAGTTGATACCTATCAAAGTGTTGTCGACAATATCGCTAAAAGAGATGATGTTTATAAGATATATCCAAATTATCAGATTGAATTAATCGCTCCTGTTGAGGATAACATTGTAAATGAACCAATTAATCGAGGTGATATTGAACCGGGTGTTGAAGCTGTTAGGGCTACAGAGGTTTGGGAGGAATTTAATATCACTGGTGATGGTGTACTTGTGGCAACAATTGATAGTGGAGTTGACGGTGATCACCCTGCAATTGCTACTAGATGGGCTGGAGTAGCTGATCCTAGATATGAAGGCCATCCTGAGTGGGCATGGTTTGATCCATATACTTATCAAAATGATTTTCCTTATGATCTTAATGGCCATGGTACCCATACAATGGGTATTGTTTGTGGTGGTGCTCCTGGTGATCAAATTGGCGTTGCACCTGGTGCTTTATGGATATCCTCCGGTCTTATTCAAACCCAGGATATTCCCCAATTTGTTTCAGATGCAATTGAATCATTTGAATGGTTAGTTGATCCAGATGGAGACCCTGAGACTAATTGGGATGTTCCAGATGTTTGTTCAAATTCGTGGGGATTATATGAGCCACTCGGTTATCCTCCATGCGATGAAACATTTTGGACATTTATTGATGCCTGTGAATCAGCAGGAATTGTAATAATCTTTATAGCTGGTAATGAGGCTTATGCGGGTTTAAGAAGCCCTGCTGACAGAGCTATTGATGATTATCGGACTTTTTCAGTTGGAGCTGTCGATGCAAATGACCCGGACTGGCCAGTCTGGATTTGGTCATCTAGAGGCCCGACATATTGTAATCCAAATGGTAGCGAAGCAATTAAACCAGATATTGCAGCACCTGGGATAGATATACGTTCATCGATACCTGGGGGTGGTTATGATTCGTATTCTGGTACATCAATGGCAGCACCACATGTCAATGGTGTTGTAGCGTTAATGCGTGAACTAAATCCAAATATTAGTGTAAAATCAATAAAAGAAATAATTTATAAAACAGCCTATGACCTAGGTGATTTTGGGGAGGATAATGATTATGGTTGGGGCATGATTGATGCTTATGAAGCAGTTTTAAGTATGGGTCAACCGCCTTCAATACCTGAATTAACTGGCCCAACAAGTGGAAAAGCTGGGGAATCTTTGGAGTTTTTATTAAATTCGACAGATCCAGATGGAGATGATATATATTATTTCGTTGATTGGGATGATGGTACATCAAGTGAATGGATCGGTCCTTATAATTCTGGTGAAGAGGTAGATGTCAGTCATATCTGGGAAAAATCTGATACTTATGAAATCAAGGCAAAATCTATGGATTCTACTTATGCTGAAAGTGACTGGTCAGAACCGTTAATAATTAATATCACAACTCTGTCACCCAATCCACCTATTATTGATGGTCCAACAAGTGGAAAAAAAGGTGTTTTTTATAATTTTACATTCAACTCTATAGACCCAGATGGGGATGATGTATATTACTATATTATATGGGGAGATGGCGCTGAAGAAGAATGGGATGGTCCACATCCTTCTGGAGTGGACTTTATAATTGCCCATTCCTTTCCAATTAAAAATACATTTACAATTGAGGCAAAGGCTAAAGATATTTTTGATGCTGAGAGTAATTGGTCAAGTTTTGAAATTACTATTCCACGAACAAGACCAACATCTTATCATTGGCTGTTAGAGCAATTCCCATTGCTAGAAAGACTGCTGAATATAATATTTTGATAACAATTTTTGTCATATTTGAGGTTCAAAGACACATGTTTTTTGCAATTATTGATGGTTCAACATGAGAAAAATTTATTTGATTTATTTCTCAGGCATATCACTCCATTTGTGAGAATTTGCAATACTAAAATATGAATAACTTCTTATCATTTTAGGAAATCTAATTAATATATCTTCTATAATCTGCTTTAATTGATTCACATCTTTAACAATTAGCTCTAATTCTAAATCTGCATATCCAAAAGTTTTGTCAATATATGCTAAATTTGGATTTGTCTCAAGGTATTTTAGGATTTGATGTATTTTATTATAGTCTTTAAGATAAAGATCAACCTTAAACCATTTGTAACCTATTTTTTCCCAATTAATTGTTACATGAAATCTAAGTATTACTCCAAGTTCTATTAATCTCTTTATTCTTTTTATTATTGTTGATGTAGTAATATTTAGTTTTTTAGATATATCAATGGTTGGAATTCTTGAATTCTGTGCAAGTAATTGTAATATCTGAAAATCTAAATCATCATAGTCTATTATCTCCCCACCACGTCTAACAATTAAATTTATTCTATCATCTTTTTCATCTAATAAAAACGATTTTGAATAAATGTTCTCTCCAATAAATGGAGTAATTATCTGTTTAGCAAAATAATCTCCATATTTACTTAATGTTTTTTGCCAGAAAGAATGAATTTCAGAAACGTTTTTTGCTATCATAAATACACAAAGATCAATGCCTCCTTCTGGTGAAGCAACTATCTGAGTATGCTTAAAATTTGCAAAATGATCAATAATCTCTTTTTTAATTTCTGGTGTGATATATTGATAATTTAAATAAAATCTCATAATAGAATAGCCCAATTTCAAAGAATCGATTATTGTATTAAATCTTATTATAACTCCTTGATCTTGAAGTCTTTTTATTCTATAATTTACTATTTCTTTATATAAACCAACTTTCTTACCAACTCTAGTGTATGATTCCCTTGAATTTAAATCTAAATGATATAATATTTTCTTATCTTTTAAATCGAGGTTTATCATTCTTTCCCACCAGGTTTACTCAAATGTAAACAATGAAGTAGTATTTTTTAATTTTTGAGAAAAAACCGGGGATTGGGGTTTTATGATAAAATTTCAAGATATTTATTTTGGTGATAATGAAAAATGAAAGAATTTGAAAATTTTAGTAAGACGCAGGAGAGTTCCAAGGTTAACTACCACCCAATAAAATTAAAGGCAGGTAATAAAATAAAAAGTGATATTGTTAAAAAAGGACTTGTTATTGGAATATTACTCGTATTTATCAGTATAAGTTGTATCCCTACAAATGCTAATGTAGTTGAAAATAACAGTAATCATATTGATAATGATTTTATTAATAGTGATTATACGAATTATTTAGGAAAAATCAGCTTTAATTTGGGAAGGTTTTCTTCAGAAATCGGATTTGAACACCCAGAAATCACAGATTACACATTTCCAGTAATTAATGGTAATTATACTTTAAACTTCACAGTAGAATTAAACATAACATCGGACCAAAAATTGTTGTTATCGCGTGGGGTATTTACTTCTGCTAAGATTAGTATAGGCGATTCTCCTATATGGAAAGCATTTGGGATTAATTTCATCCGTGGTGAACATGTTAGTGCCTGGACTATACAAGATATTGAGCGAAATTACATTGCACCACCAATTAATGGGCAGGAAACTGTCACTCTGTCGATTATTCTTAAAGCGCGCGGTTTTCCATTTGATTTCTTAAAATCTCAGGAAACATCCTTCATAATTACAGCTCATTTTATAGAAGAATAACAGAATAAACGATAAATAAAAACTATATCTATTCTCTTTCTTTATCTTCTTTAACATTTTTTAGTCAAGGACTCTCGACCTAAAAATATTGGTTTTATGTCTTTGTTTCTTTATCCATAATTGATATTGTAACATTTAAATATCAAGAATTAGATGTAAAATATGAGGGAGAAGAAAATATGATAAAGAAAATTATAGGATTTCTTATTTGTATGCTATTGTTATTCCCGATTTTATCATCATCAGTAACAGCAAATCAAGAACCAGTTCTTGAAATAGGGAAAATCCGTGCTATTCCTTTACCTTTTTTTAGGGTATTTCGCTGTCCTATTATAGTTATAAGAATTAAAAACATAGGAAATGCAGATGCACAAAATGTTACCTGGAGTTTCGGTATAAAACATCCATTAATTGAGATACTAAATATTACAACTGGTTTCAATCTCACAATTAATAAAATAAAAGCTGGATATACAAAAATAAGGACTATTGGATTAGATTGGATTGGTAGATTTGAGATAACTGTGAAAGCTAGGCTACCTGATGGATATCAAGTATCTAAAACAGTAAAAGGTTTCTCAACTTTTAGACATACCATAATTTTTCCAGACTGATTTTGATTAACATTGAATTAAATTAACGTGCAGAATCAGTAATATAAGTGAAAAACTTTGCTGTTGTAATATTTAAATATCAACAACTAGATTATTATTTTGAGGGAGGAACATAGAATTTGAATAAAATCCTCTTTACAGGTTTAATAATCTTATTTCTTGTATCTGTTATAAATCCATCAGTTGCTATTGATAATGTAAAGAAATCATCCTTTCCAATCTCAAAGGGGAATACTCTTTATGTTGGTGGATCAGGGCCTAATAATTACACCAAGATTCAGGATGCAATTGACAATTCAAGTGATGAAGATTCAGTATTTGTTTATGATGACAGTTCTCCATATTATGGAAAAATAAGAGTCCATAAATCAATCAACTTAATGGGTGAAAATAAGAACACAACTGTTATTTCAGCTATTAATAGTCATTCTTGTTTAGTGTCAATCAATGCTAATTTTGTAAACATAAGTGGATTTACTATTAAAAATGGTCAAGAGGGTATAATTGGTATTAGATTAAAAAACTGTACTATTTATGATAATAACATTATTAATAACCACATGGGGATTCATTTGTTTGGTTCTAACAATTTTACATTTATTTATAATAATATATCTAATAATAAATATGGGGGTTTCTACCTTGAAGCATGTTACAATTTATCCATCAGAGAAAATATTATTGATTATAATAGAGTTTATGGAATATTACTTTTTGGTTCAATTAATTCAACAATAATTAAAAACAGTTTTTTAGGGAATGGAGAGGGATTAGAGTTTCTTTCAACAAATAATATTGTTGTTCATTTTAATAATATTAAAAATAATGATATTGGATTCTTTATGGGATATTCAGATAAAACATTAATTAAACAAAATAACTTTATAAAAAATGAAATCCATTTTCTTTTTTGTTTTTCCTTTAGGATCAGATTTGTTTCTAACTATTGGGATGATTGGATCGGAGTTAAAATCAAATTACCTTTATTTAATAGATTTCCAAAAATAATTTGGTATCAAGGAAGTTTTAGACCAAAAATTGATTGGATTCCATCAAAAGAACCATATGATATTAAGGTGTAGAATATGAAAACAAGTATCATCTCTATAGTAATCTGTCTATTCTTACTTATTACATTAATTAATCCTATGACTGTTGCAATAGATAATGTAAAGAAATCAACAATTCCAATTTCTTCAGGTAATATTTTGTATGTTGGAGGTTCTGGTTCTGGTAACTATACTCGTATACAGGATGCAATAAACGATGCAGTTGATGGCGATACAGTGTTTGTATTTAATGGCACATATTTTGAAAACGTCGAAATAAATAAATCCATAAAACTAATAGGAGAGAATAGAAATATAACTATAATTGATGGTAATAACATAGATGATGTTGTTGTAATTAATGCTGATTTTGTTGATTTTAGTAATTTTACTTTAAAAAATTGTGGAAATAATAACTTTGATGTTGGTATTGAGATTTTATCGGATTATAATGGAATCTATAATAATTCCATTAATAATAATTCAGGTGATAAACTAGTTAGTGGTGGTATTTTTATTAATTCATCTTCATATAATAATATACAATCTAATACTCTATATGATAATAAATATGATGGAATTACATTAATAAAATCAGATTTCAATCGTATTCATCATAATAAAATATTTAATAATAAACGTCTCGGAATAACTATTACAAACTCAAGTAATAACACTATAGAAAATAATGAAATTTATGAGAATTATTGTGGTATTTGTCTTTATCCCAACTCAACTCATAACATGATAAAAATGAATCATGTTTATAACCACCCCTGTTGTGGAATAGCTCTAAAACAATTTTCTAATTATAATAAAATCCAATACAATCTTATTATCGATAATCTTGGTCATGGTATTATGCTAGGTCCAGGACCTGTATCAAGAAATACAGTTGAAATGAACACTATTTCAGGATGTTTAATTTCTCTAACATCTCCAAATGGTGCAATAGTCTTACAGAATGCATTTTTAAATACTATAAAAAAGAATAATATTTTTGATAATTTAATAAATGTTAATCTTAACAGTTCCTTTGGTAACAAATGGTTAAATAATTATTGGGATAACTATTTGGGTTTTGGTCCAAAGGTTATAATCGGATGGGTATATCTACCAATGAAACTAAATTTAATTATTCCATGGCTTAATTTTGATTGGCATCCAGCAAATAAACCATATGATACATGATAAGTTGTAACATTTAAATATCCACAACAAGATGTAAATGTTGAGGGAGGACCAATTGCTTATTAAAAAAATCCACGTAATAGGTATAATAATTCTATTAATGGGTATGAGTTTTAATCCATCAATTGCTATAGACCATGTAAAGAAACCTTCTATACCAATATCTAATGGTTATATTCAGAATCTAATAGATAACGCATCTGATGGAGATACAATATATATTCCAAATGGGACGTATTATGAGAATATTGTTATTGATAAATCAATTAGTCTTATTGGAGAACATAAGAATACTACTATAATTAATAGTAATTTTAACGGAAATGTTGTTACTATTACAGCTGACTGGGTGAATATCAGTGGATTTACAATTCAAAATAGTAAAAATGATTACTTTGATACAGGTGATGTAGGAATTCTAATTAAATCGAATTATAACAAAATCTATAGCAACAATATAAATTCTAACAAAATGGGAGGTATAATCCTAAGAAATTGTAATTTCAACATCTTAAAGGACAATACCATTACTTACAATGGGATTATTGATAGGACATATAGCGGTATCAAACTCGAATTTTCTCATAAAAACACAATCACAAGTAACGTTGTTAGTTTAAATTATGGTAGAGGGATAGGGATAAGTGAATCAAGCAATAATAACATCTCATACAATATAATATCTAACAACCATGGTACAGGCATATTACTATTTGATTATTGGGACAATAGAAACAACAATATAACACACAACATCATTTCAAAAAATGAACATGGCATTGATATTTTTCAGTCAGTAAATAATACCATTGAATTTAACAATATCAGCAATAATAAGTATGGCGTATATCTTCTTTACAACCATAAAAATTTTATCATAAAAAACAACTTTATAAAAAATAAAAAACATGCTTATTGTGTTACTTGGAATGAGGATGAGTTGGATTCAAATTTCTGGGATAATTGGATTGGTGTTAGAATTAAATTACCTATATTTCAAAGATTTCCAAAAATAATAGTTAGTTTTGCCCTTTTTATTCCTATTATTATGTATGATTGGCATCCAGCAAATAAACCATATGATACATGATAAGTTGTAACATTTAAATATCCAACAGTGGATGTAATATATTGAGGGAGGAATAGATTTGATCAAAAAAATCCTTGTAATAGGAATAATAATCCTGTTTCTGGGAACCTGTTATACTCCATCAGTTGCTATTGAAAACATTAAGAACTCTACTATACCTAATTCTTCTAGAAATACTCTTTATGTTGGAGGTTCTGGAGAAGGTAACTATACCAAAATTCAGGATGCAATAGATGATGCATCTGATGGTGATATAGTGTTTGTTTATAATGGGACATACAAAGAGGCTATTGATGTTGATAAATCAATTAATTTGATAGGAGAAGATAGGAATAAAACTAAAATTATAAACGAATATGAAGATTATTATGCTGTAGATATTTCTGCTGATTTTGTAAACATCAGTGGGTTTACAATAATAACAATCTTCGGGTGTGAGCGTTATTACATAGGTCTTATATCAATTGGTTCTTGTAATAATTGTGTTTCAAATAATGTTTTAAAAGGCGTTAGAGAAACTAATGGAATAGAACTCTCTGGTTCCAGTAACAATAACACTATAATAGGAAACATTATCTTTGAAAACGGTTGGGGCATCTGCCTTATTTCATCTAGCAATAACACAATTAAGAATAACAATCTCTCGCATAACCTTTGTGATATATTACTCGAAGAGAATTGTATGAACAATAAGCTTTCAGGAAATACTTTTTTAGAAACCAATTGGTGTATTTCCATAGGTATCCAATCTTCTTCAAACAATATTATCATCGATAATAGTTTCTCAAACATCTGGGGTGGTGGATGTATTGAGTTAGATTCTTCTAATAAGAACGTAGTTATGAATAATACCATGATCTCAGTACCTAGTGGTCATGGTATAGAAATCCGAAATTCTAAAGAAAATATCATAATTGGTAATACGATTAAGAACCTTGAATATGTGAGTGGTATATATCTTGGGAGTGCCACTGATAATACAATTACATCTAACAACCTAATCAATTGTAATACAACAGGTATAAGATCGTATAAGAAATATGTCAGTAATAACAACACCATTCATCATAACAATTTCTATAATAACACAAAGAATGCTTATGACGAATGTGATAACGAATGGGATAATGGTTATCCATCTGGAGGTAACTACTGGGATGACTACACAGGGGAAGACAAGGATGGTGATGGAATTGGTGATAGTCCATATAATATCTCTGGTGGAGATAATCAAGATAGGTATCCTTTGATGGAGCAATGGGGAGATAATTTATTTCCTGTCCCTATATTTAGCTGGACGCCATCATATCCCGATTCAGAAGAGCCGATCCTTTTCGATGCTTCACAAAGCAGTGATTATGATGGAAACATAATTCTTTATGAATGGGATTGGAACAATGATGCAGTATTTGATGAGAACCTTTCTAGTCCAACAGTTATGCATACATTTGAAGAAGCGGGATATTATCCAGTTACATTGCAAGTCACAGATAATGATAATTTAATGGACAATAAAACTAAAACGGTTAGAGTTGGGAATCATCCACCAGATGCACCAACAATTGATGGTCCTAATAGTGGTAAACCAGGTGTTGTATATGAATTTTGTATTATTGCATCTGACCCAGATGATGATACTTTATTTGTTCTATGGAATTGGGGTGATGGAACACATAGTGATTGGCTTGGACCACTTGAATCTGGAACAGAGGTTTGTGATTCTCATTCTTGGAATAAAAAAGGTACTTACAATATATCTGTAACAGTCAGAGATGAGTATGGTGAGAGTGTGAAAGCATACAAAGAAGTCACAATACCAAGAACCAGAGCATCATCTTATCATTGGTTCCTTGAGCGTTTCCCAATACTTGAAAGACTGCTAACCTTTTTGTTGTTGTAACATTTAAATAACAAGTATCAGATGTAAAATATGATTTAAGGGAGGAGTTGTATGAAAAAAAGAGGAATTGTAATTGGTATTGTTTGTATTTTAATGTTAGTAAATATCCCAAACATTGCCTACAGTGAAACATTATCTGAATCACCCACTGGGACTACTTTGGCAAGTCAATTTGTAGTTACATGTTACACGCTATATATCTTGGCAGGTTTCAATCTTGACTTTTCCCATTACATACCTGACACAGAACTACAAGTTAAAATTGATTTTAATGTGGAAAAACTTAATGGAAGGTTTATTTTTGAGCACCCCTATGATTATATCATATTTACAGTTCCACCGAGACATAGTGTTGGTTGGTGTGTTGATATGTATAGGGAGTTTATGAGGAGTAAAGTTTACTTTGGTATTTTCAAAATAAATGTTGATTTACACGTCCTTGATGATGACTCACATCAATATAGAACATTCTATGGTGTATACATATTTCCACATATGAAAATAATTTTTCTAGGGCAATTCAGATATT
>WOR8_10000151_pt1 | contig 67847 bp, 42 predicted proteins | sample DeeMarSeWOR38_10_FD_19890 | JGI IMG/M metagenome (IMG submission 19890)
ACCGATACTTGGATTAGGTGGATTACAGGTCGGGATTACCACTGTCACCGGGACAATTATCGGTATAATCGCCGGCCTGTCGTGGCAGTTTTCGCTGGCGATTGGCATTACATTCTCGCTTTCCTCCACTGCAATCGTCCTGCAATCCCTCAATGAAAAAGGAATAATGAAAACCGAAGCTGGTCAAAATTCCTTTGCCGTTTTGCTGTTTCAGGATATTGCGGTTATCCCGATCCTGGCATTGCTGCCCCTTCTGGCAACCGACGCCGTAAAAAATATAACCGCGCAGACCACTTCTGACACCGCCGTCATCTGGGTGGAATTGCTGCCCGCCTGGGCCAAGACCATTGTCGTACTTGGCATCATAGCCGCAATTATTATACTGGGTAAGTTTATGGTGGGACCGGTTTTCCGGATAATCGCTCAGACACGACTGCGTGAGCTGTTTACCGCTGCGGCGCTGCTGCTGGTAATCGGGATTGCTCTTCTCATGGGCAGTGTCGGCCTTAGTCCGGCCCTTGGCACCTTTCTCGCCGGTGTTGTGCTGGCTACCAGTGAGTATCGGCACGAACTTGAGGGAGATATCGAACCGTTCAAAGGATTGTTGCTCGGCTTGTTTTTCATTGCCGTCGGTGCCTCCATCGATTTTGGAATGATTGCCGATCAGCCAGCCCGTATTGCCATGCTGGTTTCCCTGCTGATCGTGGGCAAGTTCATTCTGCTGTTTATCCTCGGCCGGATATTCAGATTAAGACTTGACCAGAATCTGATTTTTGCGGTCTCACTGGCACAGGGTGGTGAATTCGGATTTGTCCTGTTCTCATTTGCGACCCAGAACGGGGTCCTGCCGGCGAGCCTGACCGGCCAGATGATCGCGGTCGTTGCCGTTTCTATGGCATTGACCCCATTACTGACACTGATCAATGAAAAATTGATCCAGCCAAGATTCGGGACAAAGGAGAAACCGGAGCAGGAAGCGGATAAAATAGACGAGGAAAATCCTGTGATTATTGCCGGATTCGGCGATTTCGGCAGTGTGGTGGGGCGCTTATTACGTGCAAATGGCGTCGGCACCACGGTACTGGATGTGGATTCAAATCATGTCGATCTGCTGCGTAAACTGGGGATCAAGGTTTTTTATGGAGACGCCTCCCGATATGATCTGCTGCATGCAGCCGGTGCGGGAAAGGCCCGCATTCTGATCCTGGCGATCGGTGATCCGACCAAGATCCTGGAAATTGTAGAGACAGCCAGAAAGCATTTTCCGCATTTAAAAATACTCGCACGGGCCACCGGACGAATTCATGCTTATGAGTTACTCGAAGCGGGCGTCGATTATATTTTCAGGGAATCGCTCGATACATCCCTGAGAATGGGCGTCGAAGTGCTCCGGCAGCTTGGCTTCCGTTCCTATCAGGCCCTGCGGGCTTCCCGACTCTTCAGATATCAGGATGAGGAAGGTTTGCGTATCCTGGCTGAAATGCGTCACGACCGGAAAGCTTATATCAGCCGGGCACGCCAGCATATCCAGGATCTTGAAGAGACCCTGCAAAATGAGCTGGAGCTTTTTGGTGATACACCTGATCTTGGGTGGGATACTACCTCACTGCGTAAAGAATTTGGTGAAGATACGTCAGATCGTTAAACCATTGATTTGTTGAACTGCTATGAAGTTCAATGGATATATGTACATACCCTAGAGGTGGAATACTATCCGTCTTTGATGCGCAAAATAATGTTCGAAGCATGCTGGGCCTATTAATTCCTTTTATATTATGAGACTTTTGAATAATTTCAAACAAATACCAACTACTGAATTACTCGGATAAAATATATTTTAATTAATAATTTTCAAAAATTTTCATTAATATTGCATTGGTCAATTTTATTCTCCGCGTTGATCCGTGGTTGACCAGCATTTTTGCTAAACAGCTTTCTGCTGGGGAATTGGAGGTAATTTAATGCAACGTGTTATTCTGGTAGTCAGTGTGATAATTCTGATATTCGGGCTATTTGGTTGTGCAAAGGAAGAGCTTGCAAAACCTTTTCCAACGGAAAATAATCCATGGCCCCGTATTCGTCGGGAGCGGATCAAAACATTGCTGCCCGATGCAATGCGTAGGGCTGGTGCAGATCTCTGGTTGACGATCTGCCGGGAGAATAACAACGACCCGCTGGCCATGTTTGTCGGTGGCGAGAATGCCGGGCAACCTGCGGCTTTCATGTTTTTCCTTGAAGCTGATACCATCCGATCTCTGGCTATCTCACCGCAAGGGGAAGCTACCGCTCTGAAGGATGTCGGACTTCATGAAAACGTGATTACCATAGAGCGCGGCAGCTCACTCTGGCAGGAGGTGTCATCGGTTATTGAGCGAGCCGATCCGAAACATATCGCAGTCAATTCATCCGGTTACAATATTGCCGACGGCCTGTCCTATACCCAACGCACCGAGCTGGAGAATGCTCTGGCACCTGTCTTCCGCGAACGGCTTGTTCCCTCAGATCTCCTGGTCAAAGAATGGCTATCGGTAAAACTCCCGGAAGAAATCGCGATCATGAAGAAGGCCGCAGCAATAACTGTTCAGCTGCAGATTGACGCTTACAAAACAGTTGTTCCCGGAAAAACAACCGATGCCGATGTGGCCCGTTATCTGAAAAACCGGATGGCTGAACTTGGCGTTACCGATGCCTGGGCGCCGGAACAAAATCCGAATGTCAATTCCGGCCCTGACCGTGGACATTCTCATGCCACCGATAAGGTGATCCAGCCGGGTGACGTGATTCAGACCGATTTTGGAATAAAGGTATATGATATCTGGTGTTCTGACATCCAGCGGTTTGCCTATGTGCTCAGACCCGGTGAGCATGAACCGCCTGATGAGATCAAAGATTATCTTAAAAAGGCCATCACCGGACACCGCAAGGTACTGGCAGCCATGCGACCGGGCGTATCCGGCTGGTCGGCCGACAAAGTCCAGCGTGACTGGTTGGCAGAATCCGGCTCGCTGCCGGTCATGTGGGGCACCGGCCATCCGGTCGGCTACTGGGCACACGATGCCGGCCCGTCGTTAGGGGGAGCATCCTACTGGCATCAGCCTTTCAGGGATAATGCACTGCTCCTGCGTTCCGGTCAGGTTTTTGCCTATGACGGATTTTATACCTGGGAAAGAGAAGACGGCAGCACAAAGACAATTTCAGTTGAAGAAATGGCCGTGATAACAGATCAGGGTGCAGAATATCTGAGTGAACCACAAGAAGAATGGTTTTTGATCAAATCCCAATAGAATTACGGATGGTAATTTCCCGCATGATTCGGAGGCGTGCCGCCATGGGAACCCATATTATCCCCACAAAAAAATAATTTGCGTCATATTATCACGGGGAATATATTAAAAAATACTTTTCCGCTTGGTATTCACAGTTAATTAGCATTGGAGGACTCTGTGAAGAAAATCCTATCCCTCCTATCAGGGATAATCTTGTTTGCACAAACCGGCTGGGCGCAGCAAGGTTTTTTAGGTGATGAATTTACTACCATTGAATCCGATACCGGTTTTATCCCCGATCAGGCGCTTGTTGACAGTTTGAATCCCCAGAAATCGCTTCTGATCCCGATAGGAGAAGCCATCGGGCTTAATCTTGGTTTAGGTGCATTTAATACCGCTATGGGTTCCGAATTTGCCAAGATCAGTTTCAAAACCATGCAGCACAATTTTGAAACCGGTTGGTTTACCGACGCTGACGGGTTGATCACCAACATGTGGGCACACCCGTTTCATGGATCGATATATTTCAACTTAGCCCGGTCGAGCGGATTCAACTACTGGACATCCATGGGTGTTGCTGCCACCGGGAGCTTCCAGTGGGAATTTTTTATGGAGAATGAACCACCGGCATTGAATGACTGGATCATGACATCAATCGGAGGATCGATGCTGGGTGAAATGTTTTATCGCTTTTCCAATTTGATCCTTGATGAGAGTCTGGATGGCTGGCCGCGCTTTTTCAACGAGCTCGGTGCTGGCATATTCAATCCCGGAAGATTATTCAACCGGCTGATCTACGGGCGCACCGCACGGGTTACCACGGCAAAACTTTATGAAACCCAGCGCAATACCGGATGGGCCACACTGGGCATGAACAACGTCGCCGAAGGTACCAGTTTTAAAGACGGTAAAAAAAATCTGATGTTCACGCTGGAATACACCTATGGCCGGTTATTTTACAAAAAAACGTTGAAACCCTTTGACTTCTTTCGGTTCTACACCGCCATAAATTTCGGTAAACGTACAGAGAGCAAGGATGCCGAAGGTAATATTGTATATTCGGGGCAGCCTGCGATCGGGCAATTCCGGGTTTATGGAATACTGGCCGGAAAATCGAGTAATGTAGGTGAGAATGGCAAGTTCCTTCTCGGTCTGTTTCAGCATTTTGATTACCTTGAAAACAATGTCTATCAGATTGGCGGAACAAGTATCGGGCCCGGCGTCGGTTTCCGCACCTCACCCAAGGAAGAAATAAAATTTGCCGGAACATTACACGCTGCGCTGCTGCTTATGGGAGCGGCAAACTCGGACTATGCCGCCAAATATAATGTAGAATTCCTTGGAGATACTGCCCGCACATATAATATGGGACCCGGTATGCATGCCAAACTGGATGCGGCGCTGTCCTGGTCATGGGGGTTATTTCAACTGGGTTACGGATTCTGGTGGATCCACACCTGGGACGGTGCACCGGGAGATGAATTCATCGGCATGTGGACCCCCCGCTTAAGGATTTTTCCGTTTTCAAACTGGTCCATTGGACTGGAATATTTACTTTACCACCGCAGGGGTATTTATCAGGATCTGGAAGACCGAGACTACCGGAATAACGAGCAGCGGCTGTCCATTGGCTATCATTTTTAGCGGGACCGGAGGATAATCATGAAAAAGTCATTAATAGTAATCATATTCATAATTTCCTGTTCTGGGTTATTCGCTCAATTGGCAGAGGATACGCCCGGTATCCCGGGTAATGCGCAACGGTTTCTTACGCTCCAGGGATTTACCATAAACAGTATCGGCGAATCTACGGACAAGTGGATATCTTTTAAAGATAATTGGAAATCAGCCGTTGGGTTTTATATCGGATACGTAAAGATTTATGCTTCCGATTGGGCGCTAGTTTATCAGACGGGTTATATTAATTTTAAACATAATGAAGAGGCGGACTTTGAGGGGGATCCCTCCTATACAGTCATTCCTCTGGCCATCGGGGGCAGATATTACATTGTACGAGATCTGTTTCAACCCTATTTGCTGGCCATGACCGGCATTAACATCATCAGCGAGAAATATACCCTGGAGGGAAAGTCAACCGATAAAACCTCAGCCAGACTGCATTTCCAGATTGGTGCCGGTGTCGGCGTAAATGTCACCGAAAAGCTGGATATCGAAATCAGCGGGAAATATAACTCTCATGTACTGGAGGCTCCAGTACCCTATAATATGACCGGCCTGGAATACGGACTGGGGGTGAACTGGATTCTAGGTCTCTGATCTTTTACAGTCTCGGTCACAGACTCGTTTCTGTAAGTACCCTTGCGTTAAATTCAACCGGTGTCAGATCGGTTACCGTTCCCGAGAAGATGACACTATAGGCAGATTCATCCAAAAAGGTCATCGGATTTAGATCAAGGATCAAATTTTGTCCCGAACCATCATAAATGCGAAACCGGTAGGTTCCGGCCTTCAGATGCAAATAATGTGATGCACTGAGAGGCTCAAGCCTGGGAGCAGCCACACCATATTCGAGGCCCGTTGTATGCAATTCGAAAAGAATATTCAGATTTTAGATTAAATCAAAAATATTCTGCTGAATTTATCTCACATTTATAAATATTACCACTCCTTCCCATGGCAGGTATAACAGGACGGCGCCGTATCCCCTTTCAGATCGGCGCCGTGGCAGCTGACACAATTCGCGGTAGGATTGTTGAGACCCGGTTTATGTTTGATACCATCCTCAATCACCGTATGATCTGCCGGCGGATTGTATTTTGATTCAGGTTCAGTCGAAGATTCACACGCTATGAACAGAAAGCATATAATCAATAATCCCGAAAGCCGATATAACATTTCACTTTACTCCTGTGGTTGATAGTGAATATGAATTATGTTAAAAGTACACATAAAAACGAATTGCTCATTTAACCTTAGATATTCAAATCCGGTTCCGTAACTTCGATCTTCCCTTTAATGATTGGAAAGCATCCCGGTAAACCATACGAACCGGCTCAGACAACCGGCGTTTAATCATAGAGATTTCTGAAAATTGTTTTTATTGTCATTCCTCCCAGGGGGTGGCTTCGCCACGATCCCGATTTAATCGGGAAAAAGGAAATCGAACGATCGCATGGGATTGATCAGCAGGAATTTTATCAGTTGCTTACCCATTACTGATGATGTTGATTTGAATAAGAAATTGGAAAAATGGGAACAGTTTTATAACTTTGATAGACCGTATAGCGCATTTGATGGTAAAGCACCTTAGGTAACTTTGAGGTCTCTCTTAACTTAAAAACTGATTTATCCGGCAGGTTCTGAAGTATCACAGGATATAAAAAAATAGTTTTACACCGCGGCTGTTTTAATCGCGAAGGTAAACGATGTACCCTTACCGGGTATGGTGGATACATCAATTTCACCTTCATGGGCTTCTATGATTTTCTTGGTGATCGCCAATCCGAGACCGGTTCCCTCCGATGTCCGGCTTTTATCACCCCGGTAAAAGCGGTCAAATATGTGCGGAATATCTTCTTCGGCAATTCCTGGTCCATTATCGCAAACTTTAACACATACCTTATTGATTTCATCGGTCAGTTCAATGGCGACATGCCCCTTTTCAGGGGTGTACATCAGCGCGTTTTCAATCAGATTTGACAGTGCGCGTTCGATCATTCCGATATCGGCATTCACAGGTGAAACAGCTGAGGCGAATTTCGCCTCCAGTGATATCTTTTTCTTTTCCGCCTGAGGCTGAAATTTCTGGATGACATCCTGAACCAGTTCGGCAATCGAAAAATCCTCCACCTGCGGTTTGACCTGCCTGGCATCCAATCTTGACAGCTCAAGCAATTCAGAGACCAGACGGTTTAAACGCTGAATATTTTTGTACGTAGTCTGCAGATAATCCTGTCTCTGATCAGGACTCAACTGCTTATCCTTGATCATGATCGTTTCCAGATACCCCTGAACCGAAGCAAGCGGACTTCTTAAATCGTGTGAGATATTGGCGATTAAATCGCGCCGGAGTTGATCATTCTTTTTAATCTCCTCGATATTCGCATCGATGGTCCCGGCCATTCGGTTAAAAGCCTCCGATAACTGCCCGATTTCATCAGCCGAACTGGATGCGATTCTTGTTGAAAGATCTCCCTGTTCAAAAAGCCCGACCGCCCGGATAACCTTCCGGAGTCTGCGTGTCAGCAGGAAAAACAAGACCAGTCCGGCGATCGCGGTTACAATAAAATTTACGATAAGTGCTGCGGTACTCGTGCGGATGATATAGCTATCCTGGACCATCGAAAGTGCCGAATCGTATTGCTCTCCACCCAGGATAACGTACAGGTATCCTTTTCCTGACCTGCCGATGTTGATGGGCGTAACCGAAAAGGGCTTCTGCCGATCGGTACTGCGCGGATCGTCACCATACAGCGGCAACCGCAGTTCATCTCCGGCATCCAGAAATTTTTGAATCGGGGATGTATTCACCTGCATCCGTTTGATCTTCTCCGGATCCGCAAAATAAGCCAGAATATCTCCCCCCTCATCCAGCAAATAAAACTCTACCCGCGGATTCATCACCATCATTTCATGAAAAGAATGGGCGATGCCATCGTAATCCAGTGTGTCATCCAGAAAAGGTTTGAATTTAGCTGCCAGATCCCGTGCGAGATAGCGGTTCAGTTTCTGATCCGACTCCGTAAAGAATACGGAAGAATAATGAATGAGCAATGTAATCTGGACAATCGCCAGTACGATAATCAACAATAAGAATATCAGTGATATCCTGCCATACATGGTACTCAGAATTTTCTTCATTCCGCGATCTCCTCCGGTTCGGCAAAACGGTATCCTACTCCCCAGACGGTTTTTATAAATTTTGGCTCAGCCGGATTTCGCTCTATTTTACTGCGCAACCGGTTGATATGGGAGTTTACCGTATGATCATATCCGCTGAACTGATATCCCCAGACCTCGTTGAGGAGTTGCTCACGCGTAAAACTCCGGCCGGGGTGCCGGACAAAATAGGCAAGCAGGTCAAACTCCTTAGCGGTCAGATCCACAGGATATGCACCGATTATTACCCGGCGTTTTTCAAAATTGATCACGAGATCGCCAAAATTCAATTCAGCATCGAGGCTTTTTTCGAGCGACTCCTGCTTTACCGCATCGACCGCACGCAGATTGGCCTTAACTCTGGCCATCAGTTCACGGATACTGAACGGTTTGGTGATATAATCGTTGGCACCCAGTTCGAGCCCGAGTATTTTATCCAGTTCCTCTGCTTTTGAGGTGAGAATCAGGATCGGAACTGTTTTATTTTCCGTTCTGATCCTTTTGCAGACTTCAAATCCGTCCAGTTTTGGAAGCATCAGATCGAGGATTATGAGGTCAAAAGGCTGTTCAAGCGCCTTTGTCAATCCGGCGCTTCCATCATAGGCAAACTCCCCTTTGCAACCCATATCTTTCAGATGTATGCCGATCAGTACGGCGAGATCCTTATCATCCTCTATTACCAGTACGTTTTTCTCCATAACTGAGGTACCTTATTAAAAAATATCAAATTACTTTTCTGATTCATTCACAGTTCCTGTACGAAATTAAACACATTCGCCAACCATTCAAAAAGAAAAAGCCCCGGTCCTCTTTCATGAATCCGACAGGGGCAATGATCTCAGACTTTTATGATTCATCAATCATCATACGTACTTCCTTTATTGCCGGCTACCAGAGATACTCCCCGTATCCCTCTTTTTCCATCTGGCCCTTCGGGATGAACCGCAGAGAAGCCGAATTGATACAATACCTCAACCCGCTTGGCGCCGGGCCGTCATCAAACACATGTCCCAGATGTGAGTCGCCGGTCCGGCTGCGCAGTTCTGTCCTTTCCATCATCAGACTGGTGTCAGATTTTTCGATAATATTTGACGGTTCAATCGGCCGCGTGAAACTCGGCCATCCGCATCCCGAATCATATTTGTCGCGGGAACTGAACAGCGGTTCGCCGGAGACGATATCCACATATATACCTTCTTTTTTATTGTCCCAGTATAAATTTTCAAACGGCCGCTCCGTACCGTTTTCCTGCGTTACCTTGTATTGCAGCGGGGTCAGCATCAATTTCAGATCCTCCTCACCGGGTTTCATAAAATTTTGATGCTTTTCACCCGACTCTCCCCAGATGCTTTTAAAATAGGCATCTCTACCCGAGCCTTTACGATAGCGATCATATCGGCCGGGATTCACGCGGCAGAAGTCCTGATGATACTCCTCGGCCTGATAAAATTGATTGTATGGTTCGATCGCGGTTACGATCGACCTGTCAAAAATACCCAGAGACTCCAACCGCTGTTTTGATTTTTCCGCCAGTTTTTTCTGCTCCGCATTGTGATAGAAGATCACGGTACGGTATTGACTGCCGCGGTCATAAAACGATCCTCCTGCATCGGTTGGATCGATGTTCCGCCAGAACACATCCAGCAGTTGCCAGTAACTGATCACTGATGGATCATAGACAATCTGAACCGATTCAGCATGGCCGGTTTCTCCCGATGACACTTCCTCATAGGATGGATCCTTTTTGATGCCACCGGCATAACCTGAAACGGCGGAAACGATACCATCCAGCTTATCGAACGGTGCTTCCACACACCAGAAACAACCGCCGGCAAATGTCGCTGTATCCAGATTGGTTGTCTGGAAAATTTTATTGCTTGCTGCCTGGGAATTGCCGATATTCCCGCCCTGGCAATTGACCAGAAACAGCAGGCTGCCGAGGATTACAATCCGGTTAATCCGGATCAATTTATTATATTGCATTTGCTATCTCCTTTCCTGATAAATTCTGAGCAAATATTAATCAAAACCTATCACAGAACTATCACAAAACCGTAAAATATCGATTACGCTGCACATCATATTCAACGCATGAGAGCAATATTTAATCCACAGTCTGGCAGCCTGAGAAAAAATTATCATTTTGCAGCAACCGCAGCAGTAAAACTTTTTTGGTTGCTGTTTTATATTTTACCACTCAGTGTATACTTCCGTAAAATTTATATTCTTGATTGTGAGTGTCCGGTTCAAAGAACTTGCTGTCTCACCTGGCTTTAGCATGATGTATTTTTGAACGGTGTGGAGAATAAATGACTTTATCTGAAATGTCGATGATGACCAACCCCCTAATCCTTTCCCTATTGAGGCTAGGGGAGGGGAATGGCTCCGACTACATCAGGGGAAGAGGAGGATTCATAACACCAAATACACATCTTGGTTTTGATACAATAAATAACATCAATATAAAACCGGACATTCATGATTTTTGACGGTAAATTTTAGCTCACACCGTCAGGGGGATGTGCATTCCGTCGAATTCCGGATTTTTAAATCCTGGATGATTTAATCCCGACAAGCCGAGCGGATCGAGGCGTTCTGTCGGGATGGATTAAAAATCTATCCTGAAAGAATTGGCCGGCAAACCGGCACTGTTGATCAGATTTCCAACCGGATTGTAGGCCCAGTTATAGCAAACACCGGCTGGATTTTTAACTTCATCATGGTATACAATTACGGTTTCCCCATCAATCCGGGCTTCCGCCCAATACCAGTTTCCTTGTTCATCACGGATTCCGAAGCCGGTCAGGGAACTTCCATCACTTGTCTTTAATCCATTTTCACAATGATCAAAATATAATCTGACCTGTCCCGCCCCTTTCTCTGCCGATCTGAAGAACGGCCCTGAAAATTCGATGTCCCGGCCATAGGTGTTTGCCAGAGCAATCAACGCCAGTCTATGCCCGACAGTCTGTTTGTCCCTTGGGTGGATGTCACCGGCATCCCCCACATCGGTAATCACCGCCATTCCGGTATTCTCCAGAGTCAGTGCTGACGTCTGTGCTTCCCGGATATAGGCCCACCCCCCTTCGAATGGTGCGGTTTGTGGTTTTTTATAATTGGCCAGTTGCACCCAGTAGAAGGGCAGGCCGTCATTATCCCAGGCATGGCGCCAGCTCCTGATCATGGCCGGAAACAGTACTTTGTATTGTTCCGGCCGGTCTGCATTGCTTTCCCCCTGATACCAGATCACGCCGCGCAATGCAAAGGGCACAAGCGGAGCGATCATGCCATTATACAGATTCGATACCGCATGCCGCCAACCCGGAAAAACCGGTTCGGCCGGTCCGGCATCCGAAACCGGATACAGGCGATGTTCGATTTGATACTTCCATTGCCCGGCAAGCACGATCCGTTCCGGTTGTTCTTCCTGCACGGTTTCAACATAGAGATCATTTTCTTCTCCTCCTATCCCTCCACGGCGATAATTGTCAAAAACCCTGACAGCCAGGATATTCATCCCGCCTGCTTTCACAAGTTTTGCAGGTATCCTGTAGGTCCTTGCCTCATACGCCGATCTGCGGTTTTCGGCACTGGTTTCACCTATCTTTGCTCCGTTAAAAAAACTGATATCGAAATCGTCAATAAAACCGGCCTGAAAAATAAGCTCTTTTCCGGCCCAGACTTCCGGAATCTCAATGCGTTTTCGAAACCAGACCGCACCGTCCAGATCAAGCCCCTGGCCTTCCCATAAGCCGGGCAGTTCCATTTGCGGCCATTCACTGTCATCATACTCGAGATCAGCCCATCCAAGCAGTTCCATCCGGGTACCCGGATCTTTATATTTATTGGCTTTACGCCATGATTCCCAACGGTCGATGATAACCTGCCGCTGTTCCAGAGTCAATTTTTTACCTTCATTATATTGATCCACAAGTATCTGTAATTCCGGCTCCCGCTCAAGGAAGCTGAATTCGGTCCAGGCTTCGGCGCGTGTTCCGCCCCATGCTGACTGGAGAATTCCAACAGGTATGCCAACCTCCCGGTTAAGCGCCCGGCCAAAGAAATACCCAACGGCTGTAATACCGCGTGCATTCTCCGGTGTACACGGCATCCATTTTTCGTCCTCCAGATCGGTCCTGGGTTCGGGCGTGGCTGATCGTTTTACTTTGAAGAGGCGTATATTTTCATGATTTGCACCGGCAACTTCATTTTCGCCGTCAAGGCTGCGTTCCAGCGGCCAGTCCATATTAGACTGGCCGGAACACAACCATACATCACCGATTAAAACATCATGAATCGTGATTTTCTGTTCACCGCTTCCTATGACAAGTTCAAACGGTCCACCGGCGGGAACAGGGTCCAGCTGCGTCTTCCAGAATCCCGTCTCATCCGCCGTCGTTTCGCCGGCTTGGCCGGCCAGGGAAAAAGTGATTTTTGCCCAGGGTGAGGCCCAGCCCCATACCGGCAGGTTCTGATCGCGCTGAAGGACCATATGATCACTGAAAATACCGGCGATTCTCAATTCCGCCTGCAAAGCTGGCGATAAAAGCATTATAACGGCCAACCCGGTACTCAAATAGCGATACAACCGGTAACTTTTCATACCATCCTCCGCCAATGTATTCCTGTCAATACACGAACGTATCAACCAAAAACTGATTGGATACCGTATTCAACGATAAACCGGCCCCGGAAAGGTATACTATGCCCTGTTATGAAATTTGATTGAGGGCGAAAGCATACGCCCCGATAGAGACTGCCTTACTTGTCCCCATTCTGGAGATACCCACGCCGACTCTGCCAAGCGGATCGTATACCAATTTTTTATCGCTCAGCGGGATAGTAATTTCTCTGGATTCCCCTCTGAGGAATACGTTTAATTCCCGCTCATCCTCTAGATTGAAGGCTTTTACCGCCAGCCGCCGGTATCTGTTGCCCGCAGGATTAATGTAATCTGAATTCATCTCAGAAACCACCATTGGCAAAAACAGGGTATAGGCACCGGCGATGCCGCCACCTATCACCGCAATTCCATCGATCAGTGTAAGCACGTTGGCGATCGCATCCCCGAGAATTTCGGCCATACGCCGATAAGCTTCAATCGCAGCTGCTCTATTTCCTGCGTGTTTATCAATCCCAATTTCATAAATATCTTTTGGCGACGGTGCCTCTTTCAAAGGGATGCCGACGACCTCGGCATAGAAGCGCTGCACGGCGCGAATACTCACTCCTTCCTCCGCATTCATCTGTGGATCCAGTTTGTTTCTTAAGAGCCATACTTCACCCGCGCCGGAATTGTCACCAATGAGCAATTCGCCGTTACGTACAATTCCACCCCCGAATCCGGTTCCGATGGTAAAACCGACAAGATTATGGAACCGTTTCGGATTTCCAGCCCTTTCCAATAACTTGTTGAGATACGGAAGGTAACCCGCGATTGCTTCACCATAGGCGTAAAGATCACCATCGTTATTGATAAATACGGGCAGATTGAACTGTTCTTCGAGCATCGGACCCAGTGCAATGCCACCTCTAAATGCCGGAAGATTTCCAAGATCGCCGATAATACCGCGGGGATAATCGGCCGGCCCCGGAAAGGCAAAACTTATGGCGGCCGGTCCGGAAGGCAGCGCTTCTTTTATTTTTCTGAATCCCTTTATCAGGGTGGAGAGACATTTATCCAAATCGGAGGCATTTGAGGGCATTGTGACTGGTGTTACAATTTCTTCGCCTCTCTGAATCGCTGAAAAAACAAAATTGGTACCTCCGGCATCCAGTGTCATGACTATCCGTTTATCTGTTGAAAAATCCATCGATCTTCCTTTTTAACCATCAACTGGTGACAGGTTTTTTAAATTCATCACTGCCGTCAAGAGTATGAAGATGATCGCTGCGAAAGGAACCAAAAATCCGATCAGAAGAGAAAATGTATCGGCAACAAATCCCGTAAGCGGCGGAATGAATGCGCCTCCCGCAATAGCCATCACCATCAAACCGGATAACTCATTGGTTCGCTCCGGCATATGATCGATCGTGATCGAAAATATTAACGGGAAAATATTCGCGAAACCCAGACCGATGAGTATTATCCCGAGAAACATTAGAAACTCAACATTCACGAACATAAGAATCAAACCAATTATTGCTAATATTACAGTGGCAATAAAAAACCGGTTAGGCTTAACCTTCCGTAAAATCAAACCACCGACAAACCGCCCTGCCAGGATAGGCAGAAAGAAGAGCGCCCAGCTGACCCACAAACCAAATTCAACAATACCAAATTGTTCCTTCATCAAAATCGGCACACTCGAGCTCATTGAAACCTCGGCACCCACATAAAAGAAAATGGCCGAAACCATCATCAGGACATAACCATTCCCTAACAATGATAAACAGGATGCAAAGCTGGCCGGTTTTTTTTCACTTGATTTTTTTTCCTCAATCTTAACCGAATTGAACCATAAGAGATTGATCAGGATAAGTATGGAATAAATCGGGAACAGTATTGACCAATCCAGATTGAAATATTTCAGTGCGAATGGGGGCAATAAGAATCCGAGGGAAGATCCGATTGCTTTCACCGATTGAGCCAGCGAGAGATTACTGGAGTATTGACCTTCCTTTGACACATCGCGCATGATCGGATTGCCGACCACCTGTAAGGTTGTGGCACCCGCCCCCAATAGAAGGATGGCAAAGAACAAAATAGTAAATTTCCCGGATCCGGCACCGGCCAAATCGATCCGCGGGCCATACATTCCATTCACGATAGGGATGATCAAACCAATAAAAGCAAGGACCAGTCCAAGGTTCATAATGAACTTTTTACCCTTTTTATCCTGCAAAATTCCCAGCGGGACGGACAGGACACCGAACATAATCAAACCGGAAAACGTCATAAATTGCGCCTGAAAATTTGATACGTTAAAGGAATCCTTTACCAACCCTACCAGCGGCCAGACGACATCACCAAATCCCATACATAAAAATGCGAGATAAACAGGGAGCATTCGTGCCTTCATAAAGCATTCTCCTGATTTAAGGTATTCTTATTATCTTGCCCTGCTGTGTGCGGATGAATTTCAACCGATTCCACAGATCAAAGAACAGATCACTTCTGAATTTGTTGAGTGGTTTTAATCCGGATGAAGTCCGGGCATAAAGAAGTTTCTGCATCAGCAGTACCTTTAACAGATCAATTCCGATGTTCTGCCGATCGGTAAATTTTTCAACCTGTCCAATCAGTACTTTTAAAGAAATTCTATCTGTCCCGATTGCAAAACTTTTCAAGAAATTGATAATCCGTGCTGCGATAAAAAGCGTATAAATATCTTCTCTTTCAATAGCAGCAACCGGTTTGCCCAGGGCAGTCAGTCGGGCATTTATCAGATCCTTGTCCTGATAATCCGCATAGTTCTTTGTGAGCGCAACACCCGGTGTCAGGTAAAATGGCGATGCGCCAATCAGCACAGGCAGTTGAGCGTTCAGACACATCGCTCTGACCATTGAAGCGACGGATTCATTGGGCAATCCTAGTATCTGATAGGAAACGATCTTAAAACCCTTTCGAAACCCTGTTTCTACAACCGATCGGTATCTGGCCAGGGAGTGGGGACGTTTATTTTCCCTGTTCACCTTACCATCGGCGCTTACCAGACTCAGATTTAAATCGGTGAATCCCGCCTGCCGCATCAGCCCGAGACATTCATCGTCAAGATTGTAATAGCAGATGCCATTCATCGCATGAAATGTAACATCTTTCCGGGGGAAGAGATCAATTAATCGCCTGCATATATTCTTAAACCCGTCAAGATCAAAACTAAGGTTGTCATCCTCAAAATCAAAAACGCGGTAACCATGATCATAGCGATATTTGATTTCCTGAACAACATCATTCAAAGATCTGCGACGATATTTTTTGTCAAAAACCTGATGGATCGAGCAAAACGTGCAATCATAGGGACAGCCGCGGGATGTCATGACAAAACAAAGGGGTTTTTTATGATAGAGATAAGTATGCCGGGGCAGATCTGACAAATCCGGCCATGGTAGTTCTTCCAGATCATAATTTTTACCAACCGGATTCCACACCATCCGGTCATCCTGTTTGAATCCCAGATTGGGGACGTCTGCGAAGCCTGTTCCGGCCTGCATCGCTTTGATTAATTGCACGATCGGCCGTTCACCCTCCCCGCGGATCACAAAATCGACTGCAGGATCTTTTAACATACTTTCCGGATCGGCTGATACATGCGCACCGCCGATCACAATCGGGATGTTCAGCCGGTCCTTTATCGCATGCGCAGTTTTCAGGACTTCCCGGTAATAGGGCGAGAACAGACTGGAAATGCCAACCAGATCCGGCTGCTCACTGGCAATCTCCTCGGAGATCCGCCTGAAATCAGCACCGAAATGATAAAAATGATGGAAGAGTGCAAATGGGCTCTTATCCGCCCAGGGATAATAATCCTGCAAATACGTTAACTCGCCGGGTAAAGCAATTGTCTTTCTCCCCCAGCCCTGATGGTAATCCCTGATTTTGACTGCAACCGTCGGGAGAAATTTATTAATGACCGCTTTCAGACAGGCCAATCCGATCGGCTGCAGGCGAATTTTTGTCTGATAGAAATCCTGAATCGGCGGCTGGAGCAATACTATTTTCATGATTATTCTTTGAACTCTCCAAATGCATGCGGCAGGTCCCGGGAAAATTCTTTCAATTTCAGCTTGAGCTCATTCAGCTTGGAAAGGTATCGCGGGTCGAATGCTAAATTCTCCTGTTCATCAGGATCCATGTTTAAATGATAGAGCTGATCGCTGTCGTAATATCCCGGATAATCCCGGGCAACCCCGTATCGCGCACGCACTTCTCCGGCCACAACATCAGTAATAACCGGTTGACCCTCCTGGTTGAATTTGAGGCCGTTTTCTGAAGCGAGCTTTTCAGCCACGTCTTTTGGAAAGCGAACAGCGATATATTTCCATTCATCGGTAACAATACCTCTGGTATAGGTGACCTCCAGATATAGTTCCTCTCTCAGATCAGATTGCTTGGCTTGTAGCAGCGGCCATAAACTGAGGCCATCGAGCTTTACTGCAGCGGGTTTCTGAATATTACCCAGGTCTAAAATCGTGGGAACTATATCAATATTGGCTGCTATTTCATCTATTACAGTTCCGGCCATAATGTGGTTTTTCCAGTACGCGATCGCAGGAGCACGGGCACCGCCTTCGTAGCAGGTCATTTTACCTTTTTCACCCCCGTGATCGCTTGCCAGTATTATCAATGTGTTTTCCAGCAGGTCCAGGTCGGATAATTTTTTATATACAGCTCCGATGGCATCATCCAGCCAGGTTATATGCGATGCGTTGTCGGGAAGACCGGCGTTTTTTACTCTTTCGAAAACAGATGGACGCTTAGGTTGAACCACCGGAGGTTCCTGGAGTGTCCCCGCCGGTGTGATACGCGGATCAGATTGCATTGAGGCAATCGGTGACGGACCATGCGGAATAGTGGTAGCCATATATAGAAAAAATGGTTTCTCTTTATTCTGAACGATAAAATTCAAAGCACCCGAGGTGATCCATTCCATATTATGTACCTGCATGGACGCAGGTAAACCGAGTGCATGTAGATTATTGGCGTAAATGCTTTCCGCATAGTCGAATCCGGCGATAGCACGTATTTTTTTCTGGGCTGCATGGTAATTTTCGGAAATGATCCGTTTTACCTCCGGATCACCGGGATCAGCGTTCGGTGGCAATTGCGTTTGTTCCGACTCATTATCATACAGATGATATTTTCCGACTATTCCTGTTACATATCCGGCATCCTTAAGCGTATGGGCCACTGTTATCTCCCCTTCGGTAAGGAATGTATTCCACCGGATAAGGGCAGCATCACCGGCAGGAAATTGACGCTCCAGATCCAGACAGCGGGCAGCGAAACGACCGGTCAGGAGATTATAACGGCTTGCCGTACATACGGGTGAACTGGCATAATAATGGTCAAATCGTGCACCACCACGCGCCAGATTATCTATATTGGGACTGAGAAAATTACCGCCGTAACAACCCAGATGCGAGAAATCCAGATCATCGGCATATATAATGACGATATTAGGTTTATCTGAGACACCGGTCGTACAGCCTGCAAACATCACTGCAGATGCGATTACGACAGCTTTGATCAGCAAAAAAAGGTATTTCCACTTTGTTCTTTTGTTCATATCTCTGATCCTCTATAGTCCGGTCATAAGATGCCCATATTTTGATAGAATGAACAGTGTCGTTGAATCCCCGGCAAAGATTGAATTCCGGCCCTGGGGTTCCTGTGGTGGGTCACCGGTGAATTCATCGCCCTTTTTCCAGACTGCCTCTTTGGGATCCCGGGCTTTACCGAAGCCCCCCCAGGCCCAGAAATTACTTCCCACCAACGGTCCGCCGTTTGAAGCATCATCATAAATTCGCTCAAAGACTACGTTGAAATATTTATCACGATATACCGTTGACGCTTCCGGAGAGTATGAATGAAGATCACGTGGAATTCCGAATTCCTCGATCACAATCGGTTTGCCGATTTCCATTGCGTAACCTATATGCTCATCGATATATGCCAGAGCCTTTTCCTCCGCTTCAGGATAGGTTTCCTCCGCCTTTTGCGGATCAAACCATCTCCAGTTGAGCAGCCAGAGATGGAAAGTCATGTAATCGATATGGTTATATGTATGAATTTCCTTAAAAATATCAGCGGACCCGATGCATCCGGCAGTACCTTCATTTCCTGTTGAAACAAGATGGTTGGTATCCAGTGATTTTATAAATCCTGCGGTTTGATCGACCCAGCGGCTGAACACCGCATAATTTTCCTTTCCTGATTCACCCTGACCTGGTCTTGGCTCGTTGGCCAGCTGCCAGGCCATGATCGCCGGATCATCCCGGTAAATCATTCCGTTGACCGTATTTTTACGGCTGATCAGCTGCCCGATATAATCTTGATAAGCCCGATTTGCACCCTCGTGCGTATAAAAACGGGCACTATAATCCATAAACCTCCCCCAGTCGAAAGGTGGCAGAAAAGGATTGGGGACTTTTTCATTTTCCAGCCAGGCGACGTACTGTGACATCCCACCGGACCAGACCCAGTAATTGTTCAGATAGATGACCGCATACATGCCGCGTTCGGCCATTTCGGATAATAGAAAATCCAGACCGATCAGGACCTTTTCATCGACTATACCTAATTCAGGCTGGATGGCGGGATTGACCGTGTTATGCTGCGTATTTCCTTCCGAAGCACCCAGAACACGTAAATTGCTGATCCCCAGTTCCTTTAAAAGATCCAGTTCACGCACCAGGCGATCCCGGTTGCTGCCTTCTGTCAGCGCACCCAGATTCGCACCATACCACACATTCGTACCAAGAAAATAGTAAGGGTGACCATTAACGGTAAACTGCAGACCATTTACTTTCACAAAAGGGTCGGACTGGGGTGCGGCGCGGTTATAAAACCCCATCACAACCAAACTCAACAAAACCAGTATATAGAAGTTTATTTTCATTTGTGTCGCTCCTTACTGTTTTTGCGCCAGCTATTTTATTATCAAGCCAGGTTCATTCATAAATCACCGGATAGAGATGTCCCATACCCGACCTGATAATCATGTCAATACATTTTATTTGATCAGGATACATTTCCTGACTGCTTCATAGACGCCGGTACGTATCCGGTAAAAATACACACCTGAAGCCAGCCGGGTATTCTGCCAACGGATGTGGTGTTCACCGGCCGGTTGTATTTTTCCTGATAATAAACGTTCGACCACCCGGCCGGTCGTGTCGTAGATCTCGATAGTGACCTTCCCCGGTTGGGGTAGAACATAACGGATGGTGGTGATACTGTTAAACGGATTGGGATAATTTTGTAGTACGCGAAATTCAGCTGGCTGCAAGCCGGCTGGATTTTGATCAATACTCGTTTCAATCGCCGGAATAACAAAATTAATGTCATCGAGGTGGAATGTCCCATGCCCTGTTTCACCGCCGCCTCGCAAAATATTGAATGATATTTCATCCACTTCATTGAGGTGTATAGCGCTTGCCGTATCGCTTGCGACAAAATTTATTAAGGGTATGCTAAAAAACTCCGGTTGATCCCCGGCAATCTCAATGTCATACTGCCAGTAACGCCCGCTTTTTTCAAAAATCAGGATGGCCAGTGTTCGCCCGGAACCGTCTCCCCGGAACCAAAATTCCAGAAATTCACTTGCCGTAAGATCATCATCAAAAAATCGCAAAACGCCTGCATATGGCGCGCTCCCTTCTCCGATGGTATAATCGATCCTCAGGCTGGTACCCGGCTCGGTCGAAATTGAGTTGTCCAGGGAGATATCTGCTGTGGTACCGGAACGGGGATGCCAGACGTATTGCAGGTTGATCAGCGATGTGTATCCTTCAAAATCATCCACCCAGATCCGGTTCAAAACTTCTATGTATAGTGTGTCTGATATTAATCCCGGGGATTCAGCGATTATTTTGGCCGTTCCGCTGGTGCTGTCCGCCGTGAAGGTTATGCGTGCCATACCGGTTTCGGCATTGATGATATCCTGTCCGATAAATCTTCCGGGTCCATCAATCCGAAATTTAATCTGATTATCGGCACTGCGCACGAAACGCCCCTCCGCATCCTGTACGGTGCACAAAATATGCGCTGCTTCATTCCGCTTTACATAGATCCGATTCGTGGCAGATCCCATGCGAAGTTGAGCCGGCGTATCCCCTTCAGTTGTTATTTCCAGGAAGAAGGCCACATCCGGGATATCACCAGCAGTCTCAGGCACTGTAATGGTAACCAGGGTATCGATCCCGACCAGGAAACTCCGGCCGGTCAGCTCCCCTGTCCATGTATTGTACCATGTGATCTGATAGGAAGTATCCTCAAGGGTTTTAAACGGAAGTATATATCCCTTAACCGGATTTCCATACTCCTCGCGCGCCCAGCCGAATATGCAAGAATCACTGCGCATCGCATAAACATCACAGCCGGAAGCATTTATCTCGTAGGGCGCAAAATCCTGATATGCATAGTCATAATCGCGGGCAATCTGTGAGAAGGTCTGCATCTGTTTCATCACATCGGCCGTCATCAACTCTTTTGATTCAAAAGACCACCAGACGGGCGTTGCTGCCAGGCCGCCGCCCCAGCTGGCCCATAATGCATTATGAAACATCGCGGTATATTGTTCAGAACCTGCCGGATAATTACCATATGAATTTGTATAGCCTGCCTCGCCGAAGATGGCCGGCTTCTCAAAATCACTCCACAGCTGGTTTGAAATTCTGTAATAAGTATAAGCACTGCTACGCATGGCATTGGTCGGATATTTTGCTGACCAGTCTGTTTCATACAAGTGCACATTCGGAATATCGACCTCGGTATATCCTTCCGGCCAGTACTGGCCGCCGCTCAGTGAAGCGGTGGTGGGCCGCTGATGCGGATCATTAGCAGAAAGATAGTCATGCACCCGGCCGACCCAGATCCGCGCTTCATTCTGATTGCCAGCTACCCATCCATCTGTACCGTTGGCTTCATTCACAATCTCCCAGACTGCCAGCGCCCGGCTGTACCCCCAGCGGGCGATGATATACCGGTATTGCATCTCCTGATAGGTCCAGGCCGTTTCACTTTCATAAAACTCTTCGACATCGCATATATCTTTATAAGGATTTCTGTGCCACTGGTGTGCCCAGACCGTATTAGAGAGCAGGTCATGTGGCCAGATAGCCAGCATCATTTTCAGATTCCGTTCTTCCGACCAGTTGATCAACTGATCGATCCGCCCGCATTTTGGCTGATCATAGCGGCCTAAACCGGAATTGACCGATTCGATGATCTCACCGGTATCGTACATGATATTCCAGTATCCCCAGAAATTACACCCGCTGGCTTCCAATTGTGCCAAACCGCTTGAGGTATTGGTGACTCCCCATGGATAGTAAGGACCCACGCCATAATACGGGGTACCATCATCATGAATAAAATAATGCCGGTTTACCGGTGATACTCTGATCCAGCCGTGATGTTCGGACTCTGTTGCAGTAAAAGAAAACTCTGTACTCTGGGCTTCGCCACTGCTGGAATGTAATTGCAGCCGGTAATTCCAGATCCCGGTTTCGTTGGGAGCGAAGCGGATTTTCCACTGGTTGACATTGTTGTAATTATCATAAAATCCGAATATTCTCCAGATTTTGCCTGAGGGTGCGGTGAAAACGGCGTGTAAGTCCACTTCGTCCGGATCAAAGGGATTTGCATAGCTGACATTTTCCAGCGCGACCATGATCTCAAACTTTTCGTAGAGTCCGACGGTTTCACTGTTCACTGCCTGAACCGATACCTGCGGTACCTGACCATACCCGCAGACCACACATCCGAATATAATGATCAAAAAACGCATGATATTATCCTATAACAGAAAACATTATTTTGCAGTCGCATACGTTAATTTAAATTTTTCTATCAGGGGTGATTCCCTCGGATCTTTACTCGATAAGATGAAGAAAATACGAAAATATATACCCGATAATGATTTTGTAAAGAGATGAATATCCTGACCAAATTTCAGATTATGCCATCCTGTGGAATCATCAGCCGAGCCGTCTCCATTTTCATCAACTTCGATTAAACCCTGAACGGAAAGACCTTCACTGTCAAATAGCTCATCGAGTTCCCGGAAGGCCACGCCGACCGGGCGTTCGGTAAACATGTACAATGTGGTGCCTTCGATGGCGATATCCGCATCTCCGGTATGGTCCTCCACATCCTGCACGGCAGCCCCTGCTGTAATGTGGGTAAAGTCTCCGCTCAACCGGTTGAAATTCAACATATTACCCACTCTCATTGAAAAGATAAAAATATCGCCCATCGAAGGTCATCCCGGGATTGCTTCCGTTGATATCCATGATCGGCCCCAGGTCCGTCCATTGAATCATATCTTCGCTTTTCCACATATGTGAATCACCATCATAGGTCTCATCCGGTGCATACGTGATCCCATCACCTTCAAGCCAGTCATTCAGCCAGCGCATCCACCTTCCATTCCTGTGCATAGCTGCCGGCCAAACATAATTGCAAACCAATTAATAGTAGACGCATTGATACGGCCTTATCGAATAAAACATTTACAATCCGTTATCCAGGATGTAGACATCGACCAGATCGCTGGCGAATACAGTAAACGGATCTTCATAGAAAGCGATAAAATCCGGTACAGCAGGATGGCCGGGATAAGGGGCATAGTGATGGCCTTCATGGGCATTTCGCCAGACTGCGGCATATACAATATTTCGCGCAGTAGGGCTATTTTTGATTGGCGCTGCCAGATACTGTGAATACCATTGATCGATATCCACTTTTTCGTCTCCCACCTCGGTCAGTGCAGCTAATTTTCCCCGCGACTGGGCATTTTGCACGGTGTAAAGCAGCCGCTGCTGAAACCTTAGGTAAGTTTCAGTACCGGCTTCCCAGAAATAGAAATCAACACCAAAAATATCCACATAATCATCACCGGGATATTCCAGTAAATATTCATCTTTGGAACTGAACTGATTACCGTCGGGTGAAAAGGCATAGATCAGATTGTGCACCTGCAGGGAATCCCGCAGATATATCACAGTAAAGCGCCATAAATCGATGTATTCCTGTTCCGTACAGCGTATCCGCCCCCACCAGAACCAGCTACCGTTCTGTTCATGATAAGGTCGAAAAATCACCGGCACTGATTCCCCTCCTGGTCCACGCAGTTTCTTCATAAACCATGCAAATTTCTGCAGTTTCTCCAGATACCGATCATGATACTTACCGCCAGGCAGTATCGCCGGCACGACCGGATAGTTTACCTGATCGTAATAAAAGCTATGCCCCTCGGGATCGATCTGATGCCAGCACAGGGTATTGATGCCATTTTCATAGGCCAGCAGCATGCGGTACTCAAACCGCGACAGATCGGGATCGTTGATAATGCCATTTACATCCCAGCTGAAAACGGCGGGATAGGAGCCGCAGACATCCTTTACATCACTACGCATGTCATTTCCCGACCAGCCGACACCATAACCGGTGGCATCATGCATACCGAACAGAAGCTTATCCGGGGCGTATTTCTTAAGATTAACATACAGGTAACGGGTTTCCTTGGTGGCCTTTGGATCGATCAGATCATTATACTGCGAAACAACCGACGCTTCATAACGGGTGCAGGCGTCATACCAGGCATTGGTCAGCGAATCCACCTCATCCTGATCGGAATTGGGTAAGCCGTTGATCAAAAAGGATCGTGAAGTTCCGGCCTGTTCTTCAAGTATTATCCGTTCATCTTCCGGATATTGCCCCTCCGAAAAGCCGGCGGTCGTATTGTTCAATAATCTTTCCATAGTTTCAATCGAGGCACGCATCTCGGCAATATTGAGATTTTTCGGATTATTGAATTCCGGTTGCGTCGTGCCGTTATCAGAACAGGATAAAACAAGTAAAACCGGCATGAGTAAAAGTGAGTTTCCAAACTTCATATTATGCTATTCCCTGAGAGAAAAAGCTTAGCCATACGTTATTGTTTAATATTGATTTAAAATATATTTAAAGCCAACATGATCATCCTGAATTGTAAAGCCGCCGCGGCTTTTAATTATCCTTCCTATTTTTAGCAGGAATATGAATCTACAATGAATTATTTTTCCAAAACAAATTAAATGTATATGAATTCGACACACTGAAAACCTGACCGGACATTTAAAGGGGCAGATTTATAATTTACTAAAATCAGCATCAGATCCCGTTAGCATTATTTCTGAGCAAGGCGAATCAGTTGTAGCCAATCATCCACATTCCGGCCAAATTGTTCTTTCATGCGCCGATTTACCTCATCACGCAGATTCACAGGAAATATTTCTTTACCATGAATAGCACCCATAATTGCTCCCATGACCTGCGCATAACTGTCCGTATCATGTCCGAATTCAATCATCAACTGCATCGCTGCCAGCGGATTATAGTGCACAATTTCCGCACAGGCGAATACGACCACGATGGGGACCCAGGCTTCCCACCAGGTTTTTGCCTGCAGCTCTTTTTCCATGATATCAAACAAAACTGAAGGGCAACCATCCGCCCGCGCTGCCATTCCATGTGCGATGTCCAGCCACTCACTCATCCGCCGTGGAACATATAACACGTTGTTAAAATTATAGGGATCTGTATTGCGCATATACGCTTCGACGGTTCTCCAATCGCCGCCTTCTTGCAAGGCTCCGACCAGGCCCGCTACCAGTGCGGCAGTAATATCTTTAGCAAAAGCAACATCCAGGTAATTCAGCTCCCATGTTTTCAAATATGCCGCTTCAGCGTTATCGGCATAAAATGCGGCGACCGGTAAAAAGGGCATTTGTCCGGCCATGGTTGGAATACCGCCCCAAATGCGGTCATTGGGATAGGCATTTTCACGAATTCCCAGCGTCCAGCGGGTGGCAAATCCAATTTCAACCATCCACTGATCGAACCGGGATTTATATTTTTCCGGCAATCTGTTACCAAATGCCAGTACTTCCCGGGCAAATAGGGTTCGCGTCATCTGACCTTTATTGTGCTCGACCATATTAAAAAAAATCAGTTTAAAGCGCGTATCATCGGTGATCGTGCCTGCCGCTGCAAATGGTTCCCATTGTGCAAACGGTTCGGCTTCTTTTAAGTAAGGACGTAGTCTGAATGAATCAGCAAGGGCGAGAATACCTCCCTGCGTGATTTTCTTATCGGTTGTGGTCCAGAAACCGCGCAGCGGCGGATGAATAAATTCCAGCGGACCACCGGCTGCATCGCCGATTACTGAGCCAATCAGCATTCCATAAATCTTATCCTCCAGTTCCACGGTCTGGGATTGTACCGGCAGAGGTATGATTACGAGGATTAAAAGTGTCACCGTCATAATGAATAAACCAAAGGTCCTGTTCAAGATTTTGATCCCGTACCTAAGTTGGATATTCACGAAAATAATTTCAACCACGAAACATGCTGGGAAAAAATGTTAACCGGGAAGAATTATCAGAAACACCGGTTTATGCGGCTCGAATCGTACTATAATTCCTTATAGATCTGCATTATGATTATTTTTCGTACAATCTCCGGGCCATCACAGCTTTATAAAACAGTACCTCAATACATATTTAAAATCCATGGCTCTTTTTTTATCATGCATGTTATTCCCACACAAATGTCCCGGAACCGGCATAATCCGCTGAGCTGTCCCATCGAGGCCTCCAATACAGAACCGACGGTTTGACGTTGTCAGGATTATCGTGATCCATATATGCCACATTCAGACGAAATTTTTCCGATCCCGATCTTAATATAGCACCGGGAATAGCCAGTTCAGCGCTGAAAGTATGGTCAGTGAATTTTCCGGCCGATCTGATTTCAATATCATTTGTGACTCCGCTATGCCTGATATTGAAATGGCCGTGGGGATCCGCAGCCAGTTCAATAATCAAAATATGATCATCGTCACCGCTCAGAGGTGCCAGATAAATGGTAAACCTGTCCTGTGGAGCGGTCATATCTGATGATCCAGGCAGAATACGGTCATCGGTTGCTTTAAGCCCAATATATAAATACTGAGCATCGTGGAATACGGCAAATTGAAAAAACCCATCACGGGTGCCATGCCAGTCCCAGGATTCCGCAATATCCTGCGGATGGTTCACATCGATCCAGTTCGCATTTTCCCAGTCATCCGTTAAACCATCGATGGTTAATTGGTTTGTACGTTTTTCACAGACGTGTATCCAGTCCAGTAGCAATGTTTTGCTTGCCGGTAATTGAAGAGTTTGCCCCCTGCTGTCCTGGAATGCACTATTCAGGGTAAACGTTACGGGACTGAGTTGACTGATATGGAGCCTTCCGGATATGTGCTTGATAGTTACCGGTATTTCCCTTTCACTTTCAGCCGGAACTGATAGTTCAAGATTGCCGGGCTCAAAAATAATACTCTGTTGCGGAAGCAGTTCTCCTGCAACCTGCAGGGAGCGTTCTGTGGGATTTTTTATGGTCAACCGTGTATGCAGTTCATTTGTCTCTTCATGATCAGCAATCAGTGGTTTCACGACCAGCCAGTTCCCATGACGCAACGTCTCAACCAGCGGATAGTCTTTGTCGATAACGATATTCTCATCGTAAATACCATCCACCGCCAGGTTCGCAATAACCGGCATAGTATCGCTTACCGTCACCCAGACCACATGATGCAGCTCGCCAAATTCCACGCCGCGCAGTTCACTGCCACCGCCGGTCGTGGCAAGCACAAAATGATTCTTACCATTCCGGTTTTTTTTCACATAATTGTGATGATGACCGGAAAACAGGGTATACTCACGTCCCTGCAGTGCCGTTTCGATGTGCTCATAACCGGCTTTATCGCCATAATCCCATAACGGGCGGTGCATAAAAACAAAAGTCCAGCGTACATCACGATACGTATTCAGGACATTTTCAAAATACGCGGCCTGGTCATTACTGATCCCGTAAAAATTCCTGTCTTCGGTGTTCAGACAAAGAAAGAGCACATGCTCGTAAAGGAAATGATAGTATGATTCACCGAGCCGTTTTATCCAGATATCTGCCAAAACTTCATTGGTGAAATCATGATTGCCGGGAATATAAAAAAACGGCATTCGCAATTCACCGATGATCGCATCGAATTCATCCCATTGGTTATGGACCACATCAGCATTACGGGTGTAGCCATCGATGAGATCACCTACACTAATGACAAATTCAGGCTGCAGGAGATTCAGTTTCTTTACCGCCTGATGAAAAACACCAAGCTGCATTCCGCCGGTGCGGTCGGCAACTACAGCAAATTGAAAGGAAGAAACAGAAGACCCTGTTTTTTCGGTTCCTTTCCACGGCGTCGCCCTGCCGTCCTTTTGTGGCAATATGAATGCACCGGTTTGCGCAGCAAGTTCAGCTGCAATCAGAAAAATGACCATCGCAATGCAGATTGAAAAACGCATAAGTCTCCTGAATATCACCTTACATAAACCAGTCATAAGTAAATTGCACTGAAGCGTACATTATATTGAGAATAAAGTACCTAACCAAAAAATTCGAAAAACCGAAATTTATCATAATATTGCGCTCTAATCTCGAGAAATTTATATTTACAGACTTCTGAAAAATATCACTTTTTCAGAAGTCTCATATATTCAAATCCTTGTCTGTGATTCACCGTATTTACAAATCGGCCAGGCTTTATAATTGTACCACCAATTCCTTTTAAGACGGGATACCGTGACCAACAGTATTATGACCAGCAGTAAATACTTAATTTTCATTAAGTTAGAATAAAAAGCAAAATAGGCAATACTGTTTCTATCCGTGTTAATCATCCTGTAAATCCTGTCCGAAAAAATATCAATAGGTATCATGTGATACTATTTGATCAAAATCATTTTCCGGGATATTGAATAGACCTCATTGCGGTTCAGAAAGCTCAGTCTGTAAAAGTATGTACCTGAGCCTACGGGCATACCGTTCTGGTCGCAGCCGTTCCAGAACGCAGAATAACGACCCGCCGGTTTTTCAGCTGCTTCCAGTATCCTGATCTTCATTCCCAGTAAATTATAAATTTCAAGTCTGATTTTTGCTGCCTGACCGACCTCGTATTCAATCACGGTTGAAGCGTTGAACGGATTCGGATAATTACCCATGAGGTTGAATTGTCTGAGCGTGTTTGAGGTTTCATCGGTCAAGGTTGTCGTCTGATTATCCAGATACATCAGCTCGATGCCCTCCCCGGTTCCCAGATTACGCGTATATTGTTTATCATCGGCATTGTTCCAATGCTCATGCACACCGATCGAACCGATCAAAACACCGTCATTTTCAGGATCGTAGTAAATGCTGTCCGGCCAGGTCGTTGAATCCGCAGCCTGATGCAGATAGTCATCAACACCCTCCATTTGCGGATACGTCTCCAGGCCACGATCCGCGGTAAATTCGGTTCGTAAAAAATCAAATCCTACGGATTCGATGGCTACCGGGTCGAAAGATACAAAGATCGATGACATCCAGTCATCGTTAAACGGTGTCATCATAAACTTCCGCGGTACCCCGATCTCGTAATCGGCTGCCCATAAGCCATCCATCATGTAAAACAGATTTTTTTCCCCGATCAGCTCATGGCTGAGCAGGTCCACCTGCACCCGGTACAGACCATACCCGGCCCGCCGGGGGTTATATTGTTCCGGGGCAACCAGGCCGTTGTGCAGATGTTTGGCATCCGGGCGTGTGTGCGATCCGAAATGGTTTTTGGCGAATGCCGTCATACCGGCATGTTTATGTGCCTTCAGTGTCGGCAGGTTGATCATGTAGTCCATTTCTTCAAAAATCGTATAGAAATGGTCCTCATAAATGGGATCGCCGGCCGATGCATCCTCCCAGGTACCTTCCCGCAAAACTTTCCCGCGGTCCGAATAATAGATGACAGCCGAATTGGAAGGTTTAACTTTTTCCCGTCCCCCGTGGGTTTCACTCTGATCCAGATAATGGACATCAGGAAATTCGGCATGCCACAGATCATAGCAATGTTTATATATATGTTTCATCGGATCGCCGATATAGATATTCTGCTGCGGAACACCAACCACATATACCAGTTGCCTCAAGACTGATAAGACCAAATGTGGCGACGTTTCAGAAATACCATACCACTGGTTCTGGATTTTTGTGAAGTCCGTAAGATTAATATTGCCACTCCAGCTGCTGGTGACGTTTATTTTAACGAATATGATCTCATTATCCGCATATCCCACGTCTCCTTTTCCAGCATTCTGGTTATAATATCTGAAGATATTTTCCCAGGCGGCGCTGTCGGTTGCGGCAGCCGTTAATGAGCGTATACCGCCGGATACCATTTCATCAATCACCTGCTGGTCATTGTTTTCATTCAAAAACCAGCCATGGCCATACCTGCCTGGAATACAGGACTCATTGGTAGCATCCGGATCGTAAACCCAGACCACCCGGCCGGGAAAAATTCCTTTTGCTTCACCGATCGGTCGGTTGGGTTCCAGATACATTGTTGCAAAATCTGATCGTGCCTGCGTGCTATGATCCTGAAATAATACCAGCGTGACAAAACCGGTCATAGCAAACAGGCCCGCATAAAGATAATTCGAGCGGCGCAACCAGGCTTTTGCACGCATAAACGCAAATGCCGATATAAGCAAGCCAATTAACCATAAAACAAATCCCGATGCCAGTGGCATCGCCGCCCGCATACATGGGTAAGCGGCCCGGCTGGGTTTGGGAATCACACGTATCAGATACCAGGCAAGTGATGCCAGACCTAAAACCGGAAGCGTACATTTTGAAGTGAAACGATGTATCCTGGTATTTTTCAATGCTTTCATCATTAACTCCTTATCCAACTCTTCTCAATCCGAACATATCCTCAGATATTGCTCTGTCAGCTACAGTTATTATATCATAATCGATATTTTTATCACAGAGGAACACGGAAAAGTCCACAAATACATGTTTATTATCGGACTTATGCAGAATAAATTAATATTTCTCTGATCCAAACTGGTGAAACTGACTGTTTTAATGTCAGTATCCTTCCTTCTCTGTGTTAATCTACACGGCATTATTCAGGATAACTTATTTGATCAACAGACATTTTGTATCTGCCGAACCAAATGCCGTGCGCATATGTGCAAAGTATACACCGCTGCTGAAATTTATCGCCTCCCAGGGTATCCGGTATGATCCTGTATGTAAATATCTGTCCACAAGAGTAGCCAAATTTTCACCAATACTGTTAAGTATATAGATTTTCACCTCCGCCGGTTGGAACAAATCGAACTGAATATAGGTCGTACCATTGAATGGATCGGGATAGTTATGATGAAGCCTGAACGATTCATTCAAATTCATGCCTTCCCGGGTATTTTCAATACCGGTACTCATCTCCCGCACACGGTATAATGCCGGACCTGATGTAACGTACAGGGTGTAGCCGTCTTCATCACCCCAGTTGCAATTGGTGGTCTGGCCCGGTACCAGAATTGTATCGAGTATACTTCCGTTCGGATCGTAAACCCATACCCCGAATGGACCGGTGGCAAACAGATTACCTTTCCGGTCAACTTTCATACCATCCGTATAACCGGTGGGATTCATAAATGCGAATTGCCGTTTATTTACAATAAGTGAATCATCCAGAACATCCCAGACATAAATAATCCGTGCTTCTGAATCACTCACATACAATATATTTTCATCAGGTGAAAATGCTATTCCATTGGGTCGGTTCAATGAGGCATCAAGTAACTGCAGACCGCCTTCCGGATTCAGCCGGTAAATGCCATAAAATCCCAGTTCTTCTTCTTCCGGCGAAATCCCGTACGGTGGATCGGTAAAAAATACCGCCCCGTCGGATTTGACGGCGATATCATTGGGGCTATTCAAACGCTTTCCATTATAATGTGTGGCGAGCGCTTTTTCCATGCCGTCATTATCCAGCACGGCCAGACGCCGGTTGCCATGCTGCGCCAGCAAAAGCCGGCCCCTGAGATCAAGTGCGAGACCGTTGGAATTACCCGACGGCGATAAAAAAACAGAAACGCCGGAATCCGGATGCCAGCGGTAAATGGTATTGACCGGGATATCGCTGAACAGAAGCGCGCCATTTTTCCATACCGGACCTTCGAGAAACTGAAATCCATCAGCTATTTTTTCGACCTGATATTCGGATAATGGCTTCTGGGCTGCTCCCGGGCTTATCAAAAATATCAGTAAAGCGACCACGATGTTAACCTGTTTCTCAGTTCCCATACTTTGATTTCCCTTATATTTCAATAATATATTTCCAGTCTGCCGGAACCGGCGGTTAAAACCATCTGTTTTGCCTGCAATCCCGCATGCCGTAAGATTGAATTATATGATCACATTTCTGCTTTAAATTCGCACGGGACTAACAGAATGATTATGATGATTTCTGTTTATCAGATCGCGATTTTCAATTCCGTTATACCTGATCATTTATCCACTGAACTCTTGTACTAATATCGATTGTTAACTTGTCATCCTGTTAGCCCTGTCCAAAACACCCGGTCAGATCATCATGTAATTCTATCGTGTATTAGGAAATCTTTCCTTATCGGATTAAAAGCATTTTTCGTACGAACGAACCCTGCGCAGTGATCAGCTGGCAATAATACATGCCACTGGCCAGGCCGGCACCGTCGAACAAGACTTCATGCCACCCGGCAGGCATCTTTCGGTGCAACAGTTCAGCCACCCTGCGGCCTGAGATATCGAAGACAACGAGACGGACAAGTCCGGCATGCACGAGGCTAAAGCGAATCCTGGTTGAAGGATTGAACGGGTTCGGATAGTTTTGCGCCAGGTGCACCTCCCTGGTTATGGTCAGATCCTGTTCTGTGATATTGTTTGCTCCGATAGTTTTAATTTCAGGCTCCTTGCCCGCTGCATAGACATACCAATCGGCGCCATAGGGAATCACACCATTCGGATCAATTAACCTCAGATCGAACTTGAAATCACTGGTATCGTTCATACTCTGGTGCACTTCTGCGGCGATCACATTTGGTCCGTTTTGCATTAGTGCCAATACACCGGCGTTCAACGTAATTGTAGTTGAGGATTGCGTACTTGTTCCAGCCCAGGTATGATAATTTACCGGACCATCGGCCATATTCACCCGTTTTATCTCAGTTCCGTTGATATACAATATAAAACCATTGTCGTACTGAACGAACGCGACCATCTGGAAAAGGGAATCGATATTGTCAACTGTGAATATCTTTTTTATATACACCGTTCTTGAGTAAGGCACCACCGTTCCGGATTGTGTACCATCCTCAAAATGGAAAGGTGCGGCTCCGTATTGCCAGTCGGACAAATCATAATTTTTTTCATGCCATTGCACCGGCCGCTGCAGCGTATCGATGTTAAACAGTACTTCCACGGAGGTTTTCATCATATTTCCGTTGTAGTCTGCACCGCGGATGAAAAGATGATACGCTTCTCCCTGTATACCATCGATTGTGGTCGAATGATCAAAAGTGCCCTGACCTTTCTGAAATTCATGGGGCATATCGGCATAGGGCTGATCAATGAAACTGTACCGCATAAACGCCCGCTCATTAGTCTTAACCTGAATTGTCACGGAGGTCTTATAGGCGGTAAATTCATTTTCGGGATAGTCGATCACATCCGGCGGTGTGTCATCCATGGACGCCAGCTGATACATATCCGGCAGATTATCTTCGAAGATGGTGTAGGAATCATTATAAAATTCAATAAAGTCCGGAACGCTCGGATGTCCGGGGTACGGTGCAAAATGGTGCTCGGTATCCTGATTGCGCCAGGTCGCGGCGTAGGCCATCCGCGTTGTGAGAGAATCTGTTTTCACCGGATTTAATATATATTGGGTAAATAAATTGCCGGTCGTGATACTTTCCTGTCCGACTTCGGTGATGGCCGCCAGTTTTCCATTCTCCCGGGCTGCCTGCGCAACATGGCGCATATCATTAATGAATTCATCCTTTTCTGTGCTGGTGATAGTGGAACTGAAATAATGATCGAATCCGAAAATATCGATATACCCTTCACCCGGATAAACGAGATAATAATCAGTTTTTGTGTTGAGATGCTGGGCACTGGGTGAAATAGCATAGATGAGATTGTGTACATTCAGCGAATCGCGTAGAAATGCGACCGTAAACCTCCAGATCTGATTATACTCTTCCGTACTGCACTGCCCCGCACCCCACCAGAACCACCCGCCGGTGTGCTCATGATAGGGCCGGAAGATAACGGGAATAGACTCGCCATTTATTCCCCGCAGTGTTTTGAAAAAGAGTGCTATTTTGGTCAGACGGTCCTTATAGAACTGATGATATTCACCGCCTGGCAGCAGCGTTGCCACGATATTTTCACCACCGGTTTCACTGGAATAAAAACCGCGTTCCATGGGATCGTACTGGTGCCAGCTGAGTGTTATCACCCCGCCGCGGTTATAGGCTGAGGTCAACCGGTAACGCATGCGGTCAACCTCGCGATCCCGGTCGACCTGATTCAAATCCTCACTGTAAACCGCCGGATAGGATCCGCAGACATCTCTGACATCACTGCGGTCGTCATCTCCCGTCCAGCCAACTCCATAGCCGGTTACATCATGCATACCAAATAAAAGAAAGCCTTCCGCCAATTCATTCAGGTTGATATACAGATATTTTGTCTGTTTTGTCGCAAGCGGGTCGGTGAGACCGATATCCGAAGCATTCACCGCGATCTCAAAATTCACACAGGCATCGGCCAGTATCCAGACTGTGCTGTCGACCAGATGATTCGTCAGATCAGGGCGCTGTAAGATGTTCTGAGCACTGATAATCGCTGCTCGCAAAGTGGCTTTTGCACCGGCTTCAAATTGCCCCTCCTCATTGCCTTCTACGGAACTATCGTACAGCGCATTGGTATCCCCGATCAGTCGTTCCAGGCTGGTTATATCAAGCACATCCACGGTACGTACGGAATCCCCGATGCGCAAGTCGTCAAAATAGACCGTGCCGTTTTTGGATTCGGTTCTGCCGCCATCGAGATACATATAAATCCGGTTTATCTCATAAGGCTTAAGAGCAACCAGTTCAAATTTATAGGTATACCAGATCCCGTCCGCCGGCAGCGTTACCTGCCGCCAGTCACTCTGACCGTTCTCATAAATCGGCTTAAAGGTAAGAACCGTGGCTACATCTGATTTTGCACGTACTGTAATGTAAGGATTCGCGGTGGCATCAATAATTGTTGCAGGTGTAAAATAAAATGTGTCCCATTCCCAGCTCTGCGGATTCCGGTTATAATCAATCCGTAAAACACTATCCGTTTCGGACAAAGAAAAGGTTCCTGCGGTCTGATCACCTGGCAACGCCCACCCGGTCAGGAAATTATCATTAAAATCCTCCAGCAGGCCCGTAGTCTGCGCCGAAATTATACCCGTACAAATGAATATGATTAAAAGGTTGTTTCGTAAAGTATGCATGCTTTTCCTTTATTTAACTGCAGCGCCTTATGTATATCTTTTTGAAGCATTTCAAATAATGATGGAAGTATTTGCTGTAATTCTGAAAAGTCCTTCTTATCTGCCGAAATCATATTAAACATCAGGAAGATTCCTACGGAATGACTGAAAGAGAAGGTCCAGATGATCACCACCCTTTCATTATTTCTAAGTTATTCCTGATCAACTCGCTGCGCTGTCTGACACAGGCTCCTGAGCGCAGCGCATCCTGCGGTGTATTGATGCAATAATCAAGCAATTGATCAATTGTACTGGTCGCGACGTGCAGTCTTGTGTCCGAGGAGGCATAGTAGATAAATACGTCTCCATTATCATCCATGATCCAGCCGTTGGAGAAGGCCACATTGGATACATCGCCAATCCGTTCCTCTTCCTGCGGCCCCAGGAATAATCCGCCGGGGCTGTACAGCTTTTTCCAAGGCTCTTTTAGATCGGTTACAAATAAGTATAAAACATACCTTAAGCCTGCAGCGGTGTTGCGCACCCCATGCGCCAGATGCAGCCAGCCTTTGTCCGTCTTCAAAGGCGCCGGTCCCTGTCCGTTCTTCACTTCTTTAATTGTATGATACTGGCGGTCATCGACGATGATTTCCTCGTTGATTACCGGATTTTCCATATCATCACAAAGTCCCCAGCCAATCCCCCCGCCGCTGCCCGCATCGATAAATCCATCCTGCGGGCGGGTGTAAAAGGCATACTTTCCGCCGATAAATTCCGGATGCAGCACACAGTTGCGCTGCTGGGGTGAGTTTGTCTTCAGATCGGGCAAACGCTTCCATTTTATGAGATCACGGGTACGGGCTATACCGCACTGGGCGACGGCAGAGGACAGATCGCCCCTGGCTGCATCCGGGTCTTTTCGCTCGGCACAGAAAAGGCCATAGATCCAGCCGTCTTCATGCTCTACGAGACGTATATCATAGGCATTGGTCTCCGGATCTTCAACATCGGGGATATCCAGCGGATACTCCCAAAATTTGAAGTTATCCACACCGTTGCTGCTTTCGGCCACACCAAAAAAGGACTTGCGGTCGGCACCTTCGATGCGCGGCACCAGAATATATTTATCCTGCCATTTCATGGCGCCGCTGTTCATCATCGCATTTACCCCCAGACGTTCCATTAAGTTGGGATTGGTACTGAAATCCAGATCGTAGCGCCAGAAAACCGGGGCATGTCCGGCGGTCAAGACCGGATATTTGTAACGACAGAAAATCCCGTTTTCAGAAGCCAGTTTTACATTTTTTCGTGTAACCAATGCCTTATAATCATCGAGCAGTTTTTTTACCCCGGTATCAAATTCTTTGCGATTCATGTCCTGCCTTACGGTTTATTGACTGATCATTTTTAAACGGTCGAGTATTTCAATACACGCCCGGCCGTTGTGATAAGGACCCTTCCACTCGGATACTTTGTAGCGCTGCCGACAGGGATTTCCGTTTTCATCGGTCTCATAAAACCACTCCCCATGTTCCCGATCCACAAAATATTCTGTAATAAATTCCCAGCATTTTATGGCCCAGTCCAAATAGATCTGATCCCTGCTCAATTGGTAACCATTCATAAAGCCAACAACAGCCTCGGCCTGCTGCCACCAATCTGTCTTTCTTTGCAGCTGCCCGTTGTCTGTTTTCTCTGTGAAAATAGAGTAAGATTGACTGAATCCTTCCTGCATCGCCTTATCAAGCATTTTCAGTGATATTGCTGAAATCTCATCGGTAAGTTTTTGATCATCCAAAATCTCGGCTGCTTCACTCAGGAGCCAGCTGCCTTCAATATCATGTCCGTATGAGACAGCAGAAGATTTGGAATGCCACTCCGCATCAAAAAACAATTTAAAATGCATCGTTTCCGGATCGATAATGAAATCGCGAAAGTCATGCATGAGTTCATAAAGTCTCTGCTTCAGCATTTCATCCGGCCAGGCACGATAAAGCGTCGTGTAAGCCTCCATGAGATGCAGATGTGTGTTCATCGATTTCATTTCATTCATATCAAGTTCACTCAGCCGCAATTCCTCGGCGATGGTCCAATCCCGGTTGGAAGTTTCAAAATATCCCCTGTGTGCCGGATCGTAATTATGGGATTCGATCAGCCGAAATATCTGCGTCGCTTTATCCAGGACAGCCTGTTCACCGGTAGCCAGATAATATTGCGCGAGTGCATAAAGCGTGAAAGCCTGTCCATACATTTTCTTTTTATCGTTTAAAACATTGCCCCGGTAATCAACCATCCAGTATGCCCCGCCGTATTCACGGTCCAGAAATTTATCGATCAGGAACCGGTAGGCATGGTGTGCGATATTCAGGTAATTATCTTTTGGACTGAAAGCATATACACGGGCAAATGTCCACAGGATCCGGGTTGTGAGTATCAGACTCTTCGGTGCCTGTTTTTCAACAATCAGTTCGTTGGTGATGCGGCCATAAAATCCACCGAATTCATGATCGCTTGTCTTTTGCAGCCAAAACGGAACGATATTGTTGAACAGCTCATCATGCACACTCCGGTTAAATGCGTCCAGGATCTCACGGTCCATGCAAAACCTCTACCCTTCCGATCTGGCAATCACTGTTGAAATCCATTTTGATATAATTAATTTTTTCTCCGGTAATATCAGATTCGATCAGTAAGGGATACCAGTAGGCATAATCCTGCTTTCCGCTGAAATAATTTTTGAGTGAAGTCTCCGTCCGGGTATACGTTTTGCCATCCCGTGAAATGGAAACCTCCATATCGACATCCTCATCAGGCGAATAGACATGGATGATCACTTTCCTGGCTGATCCAGGCGTAAAGTAGATGATTTTGCCACCCTGTTTAACATTTAACCGGTGAAAATCTTCCTTGAACATGCGGGTTGAACCACTTTCCAGATTCATCGTCCCTTCATAATGATAAAGCACCGCAAAATTTTCCATTTCATCAACAACCGTGCGGTAATTGACCTCTATTGGTCCATGGATATTAGATGGAAGCGAATTTCCATACGCATTCGCCGCTTTTACCCGGTAATAATATCTCTGACCGATCTCGGCAGTATGGTCATTATATAATGGTGTATATGCTGCCGCCGCATCCGATATATCGGTTGCAATAATCTGCCATGGTCCATCACTTGAATTTGACCGCTCAATGATATAGCGATTGGCGCCAACCGATCCCTGCCAGGAGATTTTCGAAACATCCTCAATAGCCAGTAAATATGGTGCTGCCGGCGGTCCGATCTCAGGCATCTCCCGATCCGCTACTTTAAATGCATAATCCCGCATGAGTGTCATTAAACTGCGCTCGTCGTAGGCCTGACCTGATACGAAACCCGGCCAATGATAGGCTTTATACAATCCCCCGCCCATCGGCTCCGAATGCCAGTAGAAACCGCCATCCCGGTTGTGAAAGCGCAGACTCCAGATCAGGGCGCCACTGATCGACGGGCTGCCTTCGATCTCCTTAAGGATTGTCCTGATCGCACTGGTACTGATAAATCCGAACTCACCGATAAAATATGGCTTTTTCCCCTTAGCTTTTTGCATGCTTTCCCGGATATGGGCGCGCATGTCATCGGGATTCGGCTCGTAGTGATGTGTGGAAAGGATATCGATCGCTTTTATGGCAATGATCTCATCATCGATCGTTCCCGACTGCCTTCCATCATTGATCAGGTGATTCCTGTCTATGGTTTTTATATATCCGGCCATCTCCGAGATCCAGTTGACCGGGGCATTCCGTAGTTCATTACCGAGTTCCCAGGCTAATATGGCCTTATCATCTTTGTAGGCAATGCCGGTAACCGTATTAACCCGGTTCAGTAAAAAAGAGACCGTGGTTTTATAATCATCTTTGAGCTGCTGATCAGTCCAGAAGTCATCCTCAGATTGTCCCCTGAACGCTGCATACTGCGGCCTGCCGCCCATCCATTTCCAGTTATCGACAATAGGGATGATCAGGCGCAGCCCAATGCGGTTGGCGGCAGCCAGCACCTGGTCCATTACCCGAAAAGCCCGTTCATTGAACTGGCCGGGACCCTCCACAAATTTAGGGGTATCCTTTAGATCCGTATCCCGGCGGACGGTTATGACATAGGTACGGGCAACCCTGCCGTCCATCTGCCTGATGGTATTCAACGCATCCTCGATTTCATATTGATCGGGCAGGCGCCAGGCATTGGTTTCGGTAAAGGCCATATTGTCTTCAATGGTCAGCAGATTAGGAATATTATAAGAGATAAACCGGAATTGTTGATCTCCCTCATAAAGCCGGTCGCCTTTGACTGTGATAAAATGTTGCAATACGCTCCGGTTTTGAGCGGATGCACAACCGACTATGATCATCGCTAATGATACACAGAAAATTATCTGGAGGCCCACACGTTCCATTGGCATTTCCTTCGATTTATTCCCATTGTTTTAAACCTGTATATGGTATTTTCTCAAATAGAGTACATGCATATTTCTGTCATTCAGCAGGGATCTTCCTTGTTGACCGCCGGGTTTTGCATCCAGGAAGATCCTTCCAGGATGCCGGAGATCTTTTGTTTATTAATTATTTGAATGTCCAACCACTGTGTAATCATATGCCTGTTAATTTTTGTTCAAAATCGAATCATAATACCGGTGGATGATTTCCGGATACTTCTTGACCGACCTGTTTTCCGGTAGCTGCGCCAGAAATTTTGGGACAGCATCAGCCCGTTTTTTCCTTTTCACGATATCCCCGATAATCTTTTCAACCTGATCAATTTCCGCACCGCTGAATTTTTCTATATTCTTCCGGTAGAATTCTTTTATCTCCGGTTCCGTTACCGAAACTTCCTCGACCAGGTCACGGCGCAATGCCATCTGCAACAGATACTCTTTATACAACCTGAATTTATTCCTGACGGTCTGATCCTCGTCAAGGCCCATGTCATGCGCTTCCCGCTCAATCAAAAAGTCGCGGAATGCATAACTCATCGCATCTTTAAAACTACGATACAGTATATTGTATGGGATGTAATTTAAAGCACCGATAAATTCACCGACCGTGAACACCTTGCCATTTATCGTCGCGAATGTTTCATTGCGCATATCCCAGAGATTTGTTTCAACCTGTTTGACTTCGTTGTCGGTGAGTTGCATTTCGCCGGCCGGACTGTACTGATCCGGTTGGCGCGTAAACAGGTGTTTGATTTTTGACCTGACCGTACTGATGACTTCCGGGGAAAGTCTGATCTCTGCAGTGTTCATCATGTTGTCAATATAATCGTACCCATACTTCTCACCCAGTATGAATTCCAGTTTCGCTTTGGCTTTCTGCCGGTGGGTTTCATACTCCGCCCTGGTGATCAGCGGCCTCTTTTTATAATCGGTGACCTTCAGGATATGATAGCCGAACCGGGATCTGACCGGTGCCGAAAACGAGCCGGTCGGAAGTCTAAAGGCGGTCATTGCCAGATCATAGTCAAGCTCATCCCAGTTCACCCATCCAAGATCACCGCCATGCAGTGCCAGTGAAGTGTCGGTGAACATGGACTTTGCCAGATCTTTAAAAGTATAACCATTTTTTAACCGTGCATAAACACTGTCGATCTCAGGTTTTGTTTCCGCGAACAGGTGGCTAAGTCTGCGCTGTTCCTGGGAAAAAATATAGGCGTCCTGAATATCTTCTTCACTTATTGAGAACTTCGGCCTGATCACTGCTTCGAAATGTGCTTCCCGCAGGGCTTTATTCCGATAAGCTTCAGCCTTATAGCGTAATTTTTCATCATCATAGTAGCGCCGTTTTTCGGCTTCTGCAGCAAGAAGACGCGACCCGATCAGCTCATCCAGAAATTTTTCCCTGGTTTCCGGGGAATCAAAAACATTCGGCTTTTTTATCACATCCAGATAGGCGATCCTGAACTCTGCCAGCGTGATCTTATGGTTGCCAAATTCCGCCACTATATCCTCCTGCTTGCCTGAACAGTAGGTATTTTGACCGATGATCAAGGCAGAAATGATGATCAGGATTATTTTCGTTTTGCTTACTATTGGCATCTGTCCTGTGCGATAATATGCAAATCTAAAGGTTCGACCGGTCATCCCGGAGGGATCTTCCTTATTACTGATTGAGCTTCACGAAACAAGGAAGATCCTTATCCAAAGGATCCCGTTCCGGGACAGGATGACACAAAGCTGGAATTCCCGAAATAATACTCTCAAAAGTATTTCTACTTCAAAAATAACATTTTATCTCGATAGACACCCGAACTTGTTTTCAGCACACAGATATAGAGGCCGCTGGTCAAGTCGGACGGAGAATAGACCACGCCATATGTCCCGGGTTTCCTGAATTCATTAACCAAAGTCTGTACTTTTTGTCCGAGAATGTCATAAATCGTAAGTGTAATCATACCAGCAGCATGGATATCAAATTTGATATGCGTTGACGGATTAAACGGATTCGGATAATTCTGATACAGTACTGTTTTTTCCGGTAACACGATATTTACGGATGCAAAGCCAAGAATTTCGCCGAGGGTGTAGGACTTTGGCATATTGCCCAGATCATAATAATACCATTCGGAGCCATAGTAGAACGGCATTTCAATGTTGGTTTGAATAAGTGCATCGAAAAACTGCACCCCGGCCTCTCCGCCATGGATCTCCACCCCGATTCTGTTTTTACCGGCGTACAGTTTATCGACGATTTCCGGAGGCAGATCGACCGCCCTGGCAGTCTTTGTCGAAGAGTTTGGCGGCGTTTCGTAACTGAGTTCCATATCCTCCGGCAATTTATAGCGGGCAATTTCAAGACCATTGATATACAAAGCAAAGCCCCCGTTCAGTTGAATGATCACACGGGCACCGGTTGGCTTCTCACTCAGCTCAAAATCCTTTATAAAGTATGACGTTTGCACATCGTTTATCAAAGTCGTGACATCGGTACCGCTTCCAAACGAGGAGGCACCATAATCCCAGGCAGCAACCGCATAGTGTGATTCATACCAGACAATTTTCGCCTGGAGTGTGTCGACCGTAAAGGAAACAGCGATCGGCTGACCGGTTCTATTTCCGTATACATCCATGGCCTGAATATATATTTTACTTTCGCTGCCCTGTTCCGATTCGATAATTGTTCGATGGGCATACTGGCGCTGTCCAAAAGTAAATGCGTTCGGCATGGCATCATATGCTTCATTTTGATAACTCCAGCGCAGGGAAGCCCTTTCGTCGGTTTCGATTTTTATCTCAACCGATGTGGCCGGTGACACGAGCTGCTCTTCGGGATAGACAGTAAATTGCGGCGCATTCACATCCTCTTGGGGCAATGCATACATATCCGGCAGATCACTTTCAAACAGAGTGTATGGATCATTATAAAAATCAATAAAATCCGGCACCGAAGGGTGCCCGGGATAGGGAGCGTGGAAATGCGTATAGTTGGCATTTCGCCACGTTACCGCATAGGCGATCGAATTATTTATCGAGTCATGTTTGATCGGGTTGATCATCATCCGGGTGTGCCAGTTGATATCGTCGAGCCCTTCCTGCCCGATCTCCGTTAATGTCGGGATCTTTCCATTACTTACGGCCTGCCGGACGACTGTATGCAGGTCTTGCTGATAATCGGCAAGCATTGCCGGTGGGACAGGGCCATTGTTATAAAAGTCAACACCATAAATATCCACATACCCGTCACCCGGGAATCGTTCAAAGTATTCTCCTTCCGCATCCACGTATTCCAGATTCGGGGAGATCGCCCAGAGCAGATTGTGGACATTTAACGTATTATGAAGATAATCAACCGTAAACTGCCATAACTGATTGTATTCCGCTGTGGTGCAATGACCGACACCCCACCAGAACCAGGTTCCGAGATGCTCATGATACGGTCGGAATATAACCGGGATGGCTTCTCCCTTGTTGCCACGCAGAGATTTAAAAAATTCAGCGGCAATTTTAAGTTTTGCCAGATAATCCAGATGCCTGGCACCTCCCGGCAGGATCTGCGGGACGATTTTTTCATTATTGATCTCACTGGCATAGAAATGCCGGTTGTCCGGATCCAGCTGGTGCCAGCAGATGGTGATCACACCCCCGCGTTTGTATGCAGAGGTGATGCGGTAGCGAAATCGCTCAACATCGACGCCCTGTATCAGGTTCCGCAGCTCTTCTCCATAGATAGCCGGGAAATCACCGCAAACATCCTTGATGTCACTGCGGTCATCGTCATTCGTCCAGCCGACGCCGTAACCGGTCGCATGCTGCATGCCGAACAACAAAGACCTGTCCATTTGATTTTTTAAATTGAGCCACAGATAGCGGGTCTGTTTGTTGGCATGCTGATCAACCATGCTGACCGGCATGGTGTTTACGAGTGATTCAAATGTGGAACAGGCATTATATAATTTTGATATTTCATAATCAATTATGACCTGTGTCGTATCAATTCCGATAAAAGATTCGGCTGCGGTTATCGCTGCCTGCAGTTCGGCTTTGGAACCTCCCGGGTATTCCCCTTCTCCGGCGCCTTCAGTGGAGGAATTCAGCAGGGCATTGGCATTCAATACCGCATCTTCCAGCGTGGTGAAGCTGACGGTTAGCTGATCCGATCGAGCGTTCAAACGATTCCTGCCGGATTCTGAAGTTTCTCCGGAGTTAGCTTTGCCGGTTGTTACGCCGGCGTACAGATATAAACAACAAGAAAAAATAAACCACACGAGCAATGAGTTTTTCAACATATCGCTCCCGGCACTTTATCATAAAAATATATGTTCAGGACATACATAGGAGTCCGCCCTTTATTTCAATCCCTTCACGGATATAAAGTCCATGCATTGATCGGCTTTGATTCTTGGAATCTGTCATCGCATGATCATATTCAAGCGCATCGAATTGCGAGAATAGATGAGCACGGTATTGCAGAACCGGAATACTATCTCAGAATCAGCATCCTTTTCGTGTTTTCAAAGGTATCTGCTTTGAGCCGGTAAAAATAAATGCCGCTGGAAAATTCACTCCCATCAAAACGTACTGCGTATTCCCCGGCGGGCTGAACCTGGTCAACCAGAGTAGTAATTTTCAGACCCCTGATATCAAATACATCAAGTTGCACCTCCGATATTTTGGGGAGTGTATAATGTATCGTTGTCACCGGATTAAACGGATTGGGATTGTTTTGCATTAAACTAAACGATTGAGGAAGATAATGAATCTTTTCAACGGTCGTTTGACCTGCCTTGGCTGACCCATATATTTCCAATTCCTTAATAGCATATCCCTGTGTCGTACTGCTTGATTTAACGCATAACAGTCTGACCTGCTTTCCCTTGATTGCGTCGTTTGTTATGTCATCCACAAAACCGTCACCAGATGCCGTGCTGTAAAAAACAGAAAGTTTGTTCGCTGCATCCAGTACTTCGATGCGATATGAAGAGGCGAACACATCACCCCAGTTTATTTTAATCCGCTTCAGATATAATTCCCGGCCGAGATCAGCGGATATCCATTCCGTCAGATGGCCTGCACTCAACCAGAACGTGGTCGAATCATTGTCGAATGCGGAAGTCAAAGAATATTTAAATTCCGTTGATGATGCGCTGTAAGTATCGGCCAGCAGGGCCCGGTTAATGGCATCAGCAGGTAAAACAGCAACGGTTATCTCAGCGGTGTCTTTGAGAGCTCCTTCAGTAATCAATTGATATGTGACACTCTCGCCTGGCTTTGTCAGCAATGAATCGATCTGATTCACCGGATTGCCGTCCAGCCATACCTGAGAATTTGATGTGGTTTCCCAGTACAATATGGTTGAATCGCCGGTATCCTGTTCCAGAACCGGCGGGTCCGCATAAAACGATTTGATCAATCCCGATGCCAGAAAACCGATCGTTACCCGGCTGGTATCACTAAATTCACCGCTGGCAACCAGGGTATATTCAGTTGTCTCAACCGGAGATATCGTTAACGAACCTTTTGTCTCGACCGGCTGGCCATCAAGTGTAACTTCAGAACTATCCGATGTATCCCAGTAAAGCGTTGCCGATTCCCCTTCTTCCACAGTATAGTGATCTGCGTAAAAATATTTGATTACACCGGATGGGCGGTTCAATGTCGCTTCTGCCGCAATTTTTGACATTTCGCGGTAGCCGTCAGCATCCAAGTGGATACCGTCAGGGAACATGCTGCCCATGTCGAGCATTTTATCATAAAAATTGATATGAAATGTTTTCAATGTCGTTCTGACCGAGTCGATCAGGGGAATAATTTCATCCCTGATGATCTGATTTGTGATACCAAATCCATCCTGAAAGACCGGCGGCGGGAAACCGGCGAAAATTTCCGGTTTTGAATCCAGGCTTCTGAATGTATTGACCATATCGACATAATCGGAATAGAACTCATCCCTGTAGACCCAGTTCTGCGGTTTGCTGTCGTTGGTGCCCAGCAGGATGATCACAATATCGGGTTCAAATTCGAGGGCCATTTCGAAAACCGTTTCATCCCAATAAGGAAAGTCGCCGTTCTTCAGCAGCGTTCTTCCGCCGATGCCGAAATTACGGACATGGTACTGATCCCCTAATAGGGTGTCCAGCTGATTGGGCCAGGAGCTGGCATTATCCCTTCCGAATCCTTCGGTAATACTGTTCCCGACACAAGCTACCTTTGGAACAAAGTTTTGGGTATATACGGAAAATGACAATATGAATATGAATAAAAGAATTAATTTGTTAACCATGCATACTCATTTTTTTAAGAATTCTGAAAAATTTGGTTTCTGGTGTCATTGCGGCCCGCCTCAAGCGGGCGTGTGTTGACGGATGACGCAATAATCCCTCGTAAATACATAAAATGCTATATTCCTTCTCCGGATCAAACCGGGACCGGAATGACAGGATACCCCCATTTGTGGAAATTTTCATTTTATGATTAACATCCTCCCAATGTGCTCCCCGATCCCGGGCGCCTCCACATGATAGATATAGACCCCATAGGCGATGTCCATATTGTCCTTGGTCATGAGATCCCACGACTCGGAACCATCCCGTATATTGGTATCATGATGCAATGTCTGGACCAGCGTGCCATCGACGCTGAAGATCCGAATCGTACACTTCTCCGGCAAATTGATAAATTGCACCAGCCTCGGACCTCTTCCCGACGTATAAGGATTGTGCGGTTCCCACAGGGCGGTTACCACGTAGGGATTGGGAACGACTTTTATCTTGTCCAGACTCTGCCGGGCGATGTCCGTATTGACACCCTGTCCCTTAATCACAAAGTGATATTTTATATCACCGTTGAACGGATTATCGGTGTAGAGGCGCAAGGTATCGCCGGCACCCAGGAATCTGCCGTATTGCTGGTAGAATGTCGTATCCTGTACCGCATTATTCAGACAACTGTGCGTGATCAAAATCGAATCATTGGAAAGCGTTTCGTAAAAGATGATATGATCCTTGGCCGAGAAAAACCCCTTTGGCGGGCTGATTGATTGTTTGATCGGTGTGTTATCGACAAACCCGAAATTTATCTCTTTCCCGGTTTGCGGATCGGTTACTTTGAAATTGACCGGCACCGCCGGTAACTTGATCGGGGTTCCGGTCGACGCAAGCGGCACACCAAGAACTTTTGACGTATCGACAATTTCATCATAGAAAACGATCTGATACTGTCTTGGATAATTCGTTCCCTCACGAAATCCTACCTGTCTGAATTTTCCAAATCGCAAATTGTATGCCGTTACATAATCGATGGATTCGCTCCATGAAACCCCTCTGAATATATTGTTAACGGGATCATCGATTACCCCCGGCGGGGGGTTGTAAACAAATATCTGCATGCCGTCAATTACCTGCGTGAAGGTGTTTGGATCTCCGTCATTGTCATCATAAAGGTTGACCAGCATGATAGTTGAATCCGCTTCTTGGCGATACTGGTATAACATAACCGTATCATATTGGATGGAGCGGGTCAGATTGGTCAGGATAAAACCGGTTGTCTCGTTTGGTAACAGTTCATCGCCATCCTCAGCATCAATCTTACCATCAAAATCATTGTCCACCTTGTCAATCGAATTATCCAGGAATCGAATTTCAAATTCATCGCCGTCGTTTAGTAAATCAGGATCAAGAATATTAACCCCGACCACACCACTTGTCTTTCCTTCACCGATCTTGGTCGGCACAAGATCAAAATCTGCGGCCTGATATCCTGAAGACGGGGCCTGTGGTGTAACCGTAATGACATTTTCACTCAGTTGAATTTCACCCGATTGCGATACATTCACGAAAATGGTTGTCTCAGAAGGACCAATATTATTCTCCAGATCGCCCCGGTCAAATGCCGTGACGGAGTAATAATAGGTAATACCATTGACCACGTCCTCATCAACATATGAATGCACCAGTCCCGTTTCATTACCCAGATTGAACAACACACCGGTTCCGAAATCATTCGGAAAAAATCCGTAAATCCCGTCAACTTTGTCATAGATCTCGATCGGCTGCTTGAACCGCTCAAAGCCCAGTCCGTCGGTAATAGTGCCGGCATCACCGAAGGTGTGGTGCGAAGCTTTATAGATCTTGTACCCTTCGAAGTCATATTGCTTAAGGAAACGGTCAAAACTCAGTTCTGCCTCTTCATCCCAGTAAAGGGTAACTTTGTTATCTCCCGCCACAGCGGTCAGTTTTGGTTTGTTTGGTGCAATTGCAAAATTATAATTGGAATTATATATCCGCTGGACCGTTGTTTTATTTCGAAGGATGTCGACTTCGTTGATGCCGTAAATATTGGCAATGGAGAAAAATTCTTCCGCTCCCGGCCTCAGCGGAAAATAACCGGAGGCAAACACGTAGTCATGATCAGCTCTTTCGGTGGTCGACTTGTCAAAATAGCCGGGACGTGAAAAATCCCACATCTGATCGTCGTTACTGTAGGTAAGTGTACCATAGCGGTAAAACTTGAAACTGGTCAGACCGATCTGGTCCGATTCATCGACGTCAACCTGATCTATATTCGGTTCACCCGGCAAATCAATCGTCCCGGGTGTGGGTACCCCGTCGCCTTCACCGGCGTCACCGGTGCCTGGCTTGCCATCAATGCCCACATCGTCAAACTGGGGATTCCAGTCATTATCGTTATCCACACCGTCATTTCTGCGTTCATCGATCAGGGGATTCTCAGTTCCCGCACCGGTAAAATAATTGATTGACAGATAATCCTGGTCGTTATATTCCGACTTTATATACAGAAAAAATTCGGTGGAATCCTGCGTAACCGCGCCATCACTTTCGTCGATCAGGCCGTTCAGGTTGTCATCGATCCCGTTGCGTGGAAATTCTTCCAGCGGTGAATTCGGCTGTTTACTGTAAGTCCTGCCATTCTTGGTTATGGTCACCCCTTCAGCCGGCATGGTAGTAATGGTGCGGTCGAAGTATTCACTTTCATAATCGATCAGCACGATCTGTGCACCGACAGCATAGAATTTATAAAAATCACTGATCTCATCTATGATTTTGCCTGTACCGCCGCCGGGCTTTTCCGGGTCATTGCCATCCCCGTCGTTATCAATGCCGTCATACGGATTACCCGGGCTTTCCAGATAGGCAAACCCGACCCATGGCACCGGCGTATAGCCCTGGGTGCCAATATTGTCATTGTCGAAATTGACGGCGAGGCTGATTTCCCGGTAAAACCGGGCGTCATCGTCATCCCAGTCGGTATTCTGCGAGACCAGAGCACCGCTGGAGGCCCCGACATTGGCTCCGAACAATGTATGATCCAGCCGCAGCTCACCGAAATTCTTGATCTCATACAGCCAGAAAATACAGTCTTCCGCGTCCGGATTTGACCATTGCAGTCCCCGGACCGCCAGACGCAACCCCAGGCCGCCCCGGTTTGGATCCGAAGCAACCGGTTTGGGCAGTGTATAACCGTTTACCTTCTTGGTAAATTGATTATCATCGAGCATAAAAAAACTTTCTTCGTCGGCATTTTTCTGATCCTTTCCGAAGTAGCCATTCCAGTTGTTGCTCCAGCCCGGATCGAGTTCGTCTTCCATCTTATCGGGCCAGAAGGGTGGCCAGGTAAAGGCCTGATGACTCATCGCGACGGCATGATAAGGATCCTTCTCTTTCTGGGTAATATTAAGATAGCCGGGCAGCGGTTCAAATCCCAGAAAAACACCGAGGGAATCATGCGAGAACATATTGGGATCCCACCCCTCGCAAAAGACAGCCGGGGTGATATATTCATAGGTCGAATCTCCGGTCACCGTGTCAAGGCCGGCAAATACCCGCAACTCACTCATCACATAGGCCGAACTGTTGCCCATCTGCACCTTTCCTGACCCGATCGGCCATTCCCCGGCATACACTTCGCTCTGGTCACCGCTTACGCTGCCAAGGCGTGCATTATTGTAAAAAGTCACCCGCACAAGATTGCCGGCATGAACATTCCGGGCTCTGTAGATCACATTCCCTTTCAGATTGTCCTGAGCGTGCAGGTTGACACAAGCAAATATCAATAGGAGAGGTATAAGATATCTGTAATTCATGGATACTCCCGGGTGTCTTGCTTAAAATGAAAATATGAGTGAAAATTTATTCTGCCGGTCAAGCCGGCCGAAATCCACATTGGCATAGTCAACATTAACGTCGGCACCCATAACACTGACATTAATGCCAAACCCGAAGGTCAGCCCGCCTTCGCGGTCTTCCAGAAGCAACTGCCGGTATCCGGCCCTAAGGGCGATCATATCGTGAATCCGGACTTCTGTCCCGGTACTCAGATATTCCTTGTTGTCGTTCGGGTGTACCGCATCCACCGCCAGGATCCAGTCATAATCTTCCATTTCAAAGAAATCCTTTAGGACATTGGCTGAGATGCCCACCCGGAATAAAATCGGCAGCGGGAAGTCATCCGAATCGAGATGGCCGCCGATATTTTCATTATTGCCTTCAAAGTTGTCATTGATGTCATGCTGGATCAGCATATCCCGGCCTTCCATTTTCATATCCGTACCGAAATTGGTGATCGACATGCCGATCTTGATATTCTTAAAAAAGGTCCGGTAAAATACCCCGGCATCAATGGCAAATCCGCTTGCGGTCGAATGCCAGATGGTTTCGCGGATATATTTTACACTCCCCCCGATCGAGAACCGCTCGGTAAGCGGCCGGGCATAACTTATTCCGATGACAAACGAATTGGCTGAAACCTTTTCACCGGTGCCGTTTGGGAACTGGATCGTCGTCCGCTCGATGTCCGGCATACCCAGATATCCGATAAAAGCGCCAAGCGTTCCAAAGTTTTCGACCGGCAGAACCACCGCACCATAATTGAAATACAGATCGGCGATGTAATCATAATGATTCAGCAGCACCTGAATCTTTGGGATATTGGCCAGCCCGGCCGGATTCCAGTAAATCCCGGTAATATCCTCGGCCTGTGTCGTATAGGCTTCACCCATACCCAGTGCACGCGCTCCCACTCCGATCTTGAGAAACGGCGCGGCGGTCGTCCCAACACGCCCGATCAGCTGAGCCTCCGCATGTGGCGTTAAGACTATCAGCAACAGGACCGATGCCAGGATGATCATCCCGCTAAATCGATGCACCGTATTGTGTATTTTCATTGAACGGCCTCATCCGCTTTAATTAATAGATAATTCCTAAACCAAGTTGGATAAATCTGGGTGCCGAATACATCCCCGGATTATTAAAATACTCGGTTGAATTCGATATTTCCGTCAGCCTGGACCAGTTCTGATAATCCCGCAGGGTATAATCCGGCAAACCGGTATCGGCATAAACCCAGTTTGCATTCCTGGTATCCAGAAGATTCGTGACATCCAGATATGCCCTGATATCCACCGGGCCAAGGACAAACGTTTTCGCGACACGCAGATCCAGATTGAAGGTGGTCGGCCGGCGTTCACTGTTTTCCCGCAAACCGACAAACGCACTCGAGCCGGAAGCTTCTCCCCGGGCAAATTCGGGTGTATAGGGAAATCCCGAGTTCAAGGTGCTGATCAATGTGGCCATCCAGCCTGCCTCTGGATTACTGTAGCCCATAACGAAATTTAATGCATGCGGCTGATCCCAGTCGAGATAGATCAGCTGTACCCGCGGTGCACGTCCGGCATTTAAATCATTATAGGCATCCTGCACATCGGAGGAAGTGCCCTTAGCCTGCATGTAGGTGTAGTTCAGATTGAAATAAAAATACTGCAGGGCATAGTTGGCGGTGAGCGTGATACCTTTGGCCACGGCATGATCCTTATTGACATAGCTGTAATAGGTCAAACCGCGGTAGGTGTCAATCGGGAAGCCGGTACCGATCCAGTCCCGGATATCGCGGTAAAAACCGGTCAGATTGAAAAATAAACGGTCAAACAGCTGCTGCTGAAGACCCAGTTCATACATCACCGTCCGTTCGGCATTGAGGTCGGCATTGCCGACTAAATTCGATGCCCCGGCGCCGGTTATCCAGAAATTCGGATTGTAATAGAGGTACTGGAATTCGGGACTCTGAAAAAAGTGCCCGTAGGAAAAATGGATCACCCCTTCCGCCGTTATCGGGAAGGAGATGCCAAACCTGGGACTGATGTGGTATTTCCCGTCAGTATTTTCATACCAGAATTCGGCACGTTCCGCCGGGGTGTATTCGATCAGTTCATCCTCCGGTAATCCGGGGGCATAATTTTTATAAATATGATCAAGTTTAAAGGGGGAATAGATTTGCGGATCACGCGGATCGGCCAGTACCCTGCCATCGGAATCGAAATAATCAAACCGTAATCCCAGATTAATGATCAGATCCTCAAATTCGAGTTTATCCTGAATATAGGCGGCATATTCTATCGGTTTGACCTTGTAATAGGTATGGAACGGCGAAATGATGTCCGGTATGATCGGCCGGTAGGTCGCCTGTGAAAACTGCAACTCATAATAATCCCGTTTGATATCATGAAACCTGGCAGAACCGCCCAGTTTGACCATGTTGTATCTATCGATCTGGCTGGTCAGATCCAGCGATACGGCATAGTAGCGGGTATAATCATCGGAGCGGTTGGCATCATTGCCCCAGTAATTAAAATCATCGGGATTGTTTTTTATCTCGACATTCGAGTTCTGGCCCGGCCGGAAGACATATTGTTGAAAATCGCCGGCATTGGTCGGCATGTATCGGTAATCGTAGGGATCTTCGTACAGATAATTCTGGTGATTGTTGGAATAGTAACTGCCCTTAAAATCAAGAAAATGGCTGCTGGAAAATATATAGGTGGCCGACACGATATGGGTATACCGGTCCGTATAATAATTCCGGCCGCCATCGGGCAGATATTTTAATCCGCCGCCGTAGCTGTAGTCATCATTATAATAAAATCCATAACTGAAATTTAAACTGGATAGATTGAAAAAGACCTTTGCCTGGGTTGATATGCCTTCATACTGATTCAGGTAAACCTGTTCACCGTCGGGCATTTCCAGGGTGTGCTGGGTATCCGATACCGGCTGCCACAGCCCCCAGGGCATAAAGTAGCGTAATCCCTGGGCATAGCCGGGACGCTTCTGGTAGCGGCCGGCCAGAAAATAAGATACGATATTGTTGGAAAACGGAACCGGACCGGATACATTCAATTGCAGATCATAGTTCTCCAGCGGATCATAAGAATTCAGGTAAGGCTCTTTAGTCTGCCAGGGTTTATACCGTTCGTCCAGGGCAGACTGGAGCTGAGCAAATGTAGTAATGCCATGCCTTGAAAAGTCATACATCACAAAGCCGCTTTTGGAAGCCAGCGCATTGGCGGCCTCGACCGCCCAATCACGGTTGGTCTGAAGATAATACACGTCATCATCAAAACTCAGGTAATCGCCCATATAGGCTGTCGCATTTACCGTGAATTTATCCGTCCCCTTCTTGGTGACAATATTCACCACCCCCGACAGTGCCTGCCCGTATTCGGCATTAAAGGTTCCGGTGATCGCTTTCAGCTCTTCGATCGACTGGTCATCGATACTGATCCCGGCGGAGCGGTTCACCGCATTCATCACCTGCACACCATCCACCATATAACTGATCTCCGTCGTCCGCCCGCCCCGGATATGCAGGTCACCGGATGCATCCCGGGTGATGCCTGCCTGCAAACTCAGAAGACTAGGTACATCCCGGACCGGTAATGCCTTGATCTGATCGGCCTGCATACTGATCTCGGAGGAGGTCAGGTCTTTTTGAATAATGCGCTCGGCAACGACTACAACCTCTTCGGTGCTCTCCAGGATGGATGTGCTCAGTTCGAAATCCAGGCGTGTCGTCAGGTCGACCTGAACCCGCACCTCTTCGACAACCTGCGTGTTATAGCCGATATAGATTGCCTTTATGGTGTAGACGCCAGGCGGAATATTCAATATGTAATAGCTGCCGTCCTCATCGGATGCGGCACCGAGATTCTGCCCCTCGATGATCACATTCACACCGGCCAGTGGTTCACCGGTTTCCCTATACGTCACCACACCGGCAATTTTACCGGTGGTCCCCGCCTGTAAGAGCACGTTCATGCCGAGAATTAAAACTAAGCAAAAATGTGAGATCAAAAACTTTGAGTACATTTTCATGGCTTACCTGTGCTTTATGGAGACTTATATATTTGCTTTGTAGTGTTTGTTCAACTACATATTTCCATATCGTCTTAGAAATTATTTTTCCAACTGTCGATTAGAAGGAGTCAGCTGCCGACGGGATGAAGACTAAATCTGTTACAGGCTAACCTTTATGGGATTCCCTTATCCGCCGGCATGCCTTTTCAGTAAACCACAGAGAACATGCAGGTTAGTCTGATAAATTTCAGGACTTTTTAATTTTTAAAAACAATGGAATATCTTATTTCAAAGCTAATTATCTTTATTAGCAGACTTTGTTTATTGGTTGATCTCTTATAACCTCTGTCTTCCCTGTGGCTGTCTTCCAGGTTGACAATCAAGTATTGTAAAAACTGAGGAGGCCGATGATCCGGCCCCCTCTAAACAGGTTACTTCAACAGCATCATCTTCTTGATCGATGAATATTCATCCGCTGTGATCTTGTAGAAATAAATACCGCTGGCATAGCGCGAGGCATCGAAGTTGACCGAATAGGTTCCAGCGGGTTTTTCTTCGTTGACCAGAGTGGCTACTTCCCGTCCGAGAATATCATAGACTTTCAGGTGGACCAGCGATTTTTTGGGGATCTCGTACTTGATCGTCGTGGCCGGGTTGAATGGATTCGGATAGTTGTCATATAATCTGAATATTCTCGCCGTCTCGGCCATATCATTGATACTTTCCGGGCCGCCAACGACCTCCAGCACACCCCAGCAATGCGGACGCAGCCAATCCTGATCCAGGTCGATATCGGCATCACCGGTGGGTAACGCGCCAACTCCGCAGATTAAGGTCCTTGCCTCATCGCCTGCGAGCTCCGGATCCTGATCCGTATTGTCAATCTTGAACGGCATCCACATACCGTCGGTTACCTCGAAATCACCCTCTGCCAGAGAGTCAAGATTAAATTTTACTTCAACGATATAACCATCACCGGTAAATTTTTGATAGACAACCGATTCCAATCCCGGTATTTCAGTGGATATATAACCACTCAACTGAATATCATTCATTGACGTAAAGCTGATTCTCCAGTCGCTGTTTGTACCATCGTTGCTGCCCTTCTGATGCAATTCTTTCAGATCAAGTATATTATAGAATCCCATATACAGTTCCAGCGCATCCCCCTGCCAGGCCTGGAATCCACCTTCGACATATCTCAGATCGTCATCGGTAACATCGCCGGATAAATAAAGGTAGTTGTCATCGATTACCATAGTGACTTTAAAGTCCAGATCATTGCCGCCGGGTGCCCATGGATCTCCATTGGCATAACTGCCTGTTTCAGGTGTGATCTGATATTCTTCCTTGTACGTACTAAATTCATCATCCAACCCGTCGAGGACAAATGTGTTTGCGAAATCGGGAACATATTTGATTTTCCAGGTTGGTGTGGTTTTAACGGTTGCAGAACCCGATGCCTCTACGGTGTATCCCGTCTCATCAATACCGTCTGTGGCCGTAATGGCATAATAGTAGGTCTGGGTGGCACCATCGCTTGTATAAGGACGATGGGCATATTTTTCCAGCCCATGTGGTATGTCGGCCGCATATTTTATGACATTGGGATCTTCAATATTGGTAAACGGCGAAGTGCTCATATAGATGTTATATTTCTCAGTGCCGAGTGTATTATCCACCCAGTCAAAGCGGACAAAATCGACAATACCGGAGCCACCCGGAACAGCAGTTGTATCGGTGCTGATGGCCAGCGGCGGTGCTGCCAGTGCGCCCTCAGGCTGTGGAATACCCCAGAGAATCAGATTATCATAATAAACCGATCCGGACCATGTTTCGGCGTCGTCGTTGGTATATATCTGTACACCGACTGTGGCGGTCTTCATCGGATCGGCCTTGGCACTGTCGATCAGCGCCTGGACATCAATGGAAAAGGTGTTCCACTGCCCTCTGGTATATTTTGAGGAATCATAAGCGGTTGGTGTCCAGGTCCACTCAGGGATCGTTGCCGCACCGTTAAATACCGTTTCAAAAACAGAACTTTCCGGGAAATCTTCCGGAATATAGACGTCAATAGTAATCGTTTCGACATGGGTTCCGGTTTCCGTAGAATGAAGGATCACACCCTCTTTAGAGATAAATGATTTTTTGGATCCGACCGGAGCTGCGCTGTAATCGTGATTCAGACTGAGCACCCCGTTACTCTGGCCGGTAGGATCCTCCAACCGTTCAATGGAAATGCCGGCAGGGCCCCAGGTGGCCAGGGTAAATCCCTGTACACCGGCAGCCACGTTTTCAAAGTCCGTCAGGTGCCAGACATTGCCCAGATCAGAACTCAACAGTGCGGCGTTGTCTACATAGAATGTACCCGACCAGGTGGTATCATCTCCAGTGACATTCCAGGCACCCAGCTGGATGCCGCCCTTGCCGATCTTATTGTTGATCAGATCTACATTGGTGCTCCGAAGTGTAAGAGCGACGATGTCCGTCGTGAGCGGGAACCATACTTCTTTGGGAATGTTCTGTGATTTGAAAATTGTGTATCCACCATCGGACCAGGCCCAGGAAGCATTGTCCTGAAGCCAGAGTTCAAAATCGACACCATCTGGAAAATCAGCCGGCAGCCAGACACTGTAAGAAATAACCGAAGCGGCGGTTGCATCTGTGCTCGGAAATTCAAGGACCCCTTTTTTGTCGGCGCCGATATCATAGCCCACCGAACACACTCCCGCCGATTCTCCGCTGGGATCCGCTGCCCATACAACGCCGGTGAGGCCGCCTCCCCAGCCGTTGTCTTTCCATCCCTGTTCATCGGTCTCAAACTGTGAAAAATATTCCGGTGCTGCGCCGATCAATCCCACATTGTCCACATAAAAGGTGCCTGACCAGAGTGTATCGTCACCGGTGACGTTCCACGCACCGAGCTGGATACCGCCCTTGCCGATCTTATTGGCCATCAGATCGACATTGCTGCTCCTGAGCGTCAGGGCGACGATGTCCGTCGTGAGCGGGTACCAGACTTCTTTCGGAATGTCCTGTGATTTGAAAATAGTGTATCCGACGTCCGACCAGGCCCAGGAAGCATTGTCCTGAAGCCAGAGCTCAAAGTCGACACCATCGGGAAAATCCGCCGGCAGCCAGACATGATAAGTGATCAATTGACCGGTGGTTGCGTCTGTCGTCGGATATTCCAGGACACCCTTTTTATCGGCGCCGATATCATAGCCTACCGACAACACGCCGGCGGACTCACCACTGGGATCCGCCGCCCATACGACGCTGGTGAGACCGCCACCCCAGCCATTATCCTTCCACCCCTGCTCATCCGCTTCAAATTCAAACAGCATCTGGGCGGCAGAACTGCCGAGAAAGGCCAGGATTACAAAAAATGTTAACAATAACAGTCGATGCATAACTCCCTCCTTAAATTAGTTGGTTAGGATAATCTTTTAAAACAGCGTCAAATAAATGAAATATGAAATATGAATCAAACCTGCACCTCGTATTTCATCTCAGGATTTATCAGATTTTTCAGGTCGCCTCCAGATCCCACAGCAAAAGCAAACCAAAAATCTTTCCTGCGACCCAGCGGATCTGTATTCTTAAGAAAGCCGGATCAATTTGTAGAATAGCCGTCATTTTCAATATTTTATTACCACAGCTTAAAGATTATTTTATAAAATTGCGGAATTAAAATAAGCGACAAAAATCACATAACCGGTTTTTCACTACCCCTTCCATGAAGTAAAATTACCAATTATTACCGCACCTTAAAGCGGTACGTTTTCTGAATCATAAAACCAATATTTTCGATAAAAAATGTAATGCAGGGTATATATTAATTAAACGCCTTGTTTGCTTGCTGAAAGTACGGTATAAATACGCGCCTGATGAGGAATCTGCTTCGCGTTTCGCAATAAGACTAAAATCTGAGAAAACCGGGCAGGATTTTATAAAACATCAGGCTTAATCAATAATTTATTTACCGGAAAAACCGTGAATCTGTGGAAATTCCGAAAACGTTTTCGTAATTATACCAGCCATATGTGCAAAATGCAAGCAAATTTTTTTTCTTTTTTGAATTCACAGCATACCGTATCCTTGCCTTAAATTAGTATAGATCTGTTTACGACTTGTTTTTATTCAGCATACAACCTTATTCATCCGGTTTTATCAGGGGCATCCATTTTAAATATTCATCCAGTTTCACCCGCGGTTCATAAGCGAAATAATGATTCTTATATGTTTTACCGCTGACTTCCCATTCAATCAACCATAATTTGGTCTTATCGCTTTCGGTTAAAAATCCCGCAGCGGTTTTTCCATTTTTGTCAATGTTGAATGACTGGTTAACAAGCAACGCACCGCTATCCGCATCCTTGATCGAAAAGGTTCCCTGTACATTTTTACGGGTATCATTCACGATAACGATTGGGTGCCCCTTTTCTTTTGCATCACCGATCATGACGCACACATCTGTCTGCACCCGTTTGATATAATGATAAGCGAGTTTCTTGCTGTAATAGTAATCCACCACAGCATCGGAAATTACCGGCCAGCCGTCACGCAGGTTCCACCAGAGAATACCGTTCCGGTCAAATTTGTTCATCCGCCAGAATTCGATAAAATACTTCATGGCCTCAGCCTGAATGATCTGTGATGCCTGGATAAACCGATCGAGATCGGTTGGCACCTCCGTGAATACTTCTCTAATCTGGTTGATCATCAGGTCGTTGCGTTTAATGGTTTCAGTGGAATACGGGTGCGACCTGCAGGCCTTGGTCTGCCACTGATCGTTCCACTCAAAGTCTTTTATCCACGGATATACAGAATCCTTATCCATCATCTTTTCGAGACTTTCGCGGTTGGGGCAGCCGTGATACCCGATCTCACTGACGAATTTGGCTGTGTTTTCTGTATAAAAATGGGCTTTGTAATAACCCCGCGGCCCCCAGAGATGCTGCTCGGGCGCAAAATTCTGATCAATTTTACCCGGATAAGCGGCAAACCTCGGATCAGCTTCCGCCGCCAGCCGATATGCTTCCGGACTGATGTAAGGTGAGCTGGGCAGATAGGCGGTTTTTGGATCCAGGCGCCGGATCATTACAGGCAAAATCTGACGGCTGATGATATCTTTGTTTGGATCCAGGTATACCTGGTCCCAGGCCCACTCCAGAGAGATATCGTTTTCGTTGTTGCCGGCCCAGAGCACCAGACTCGGGTGGTGGCGCAGCCGCTTGATCACCGACGCTGCCTCCTGCTCTATTCTTTTGGCAAAGGATTCATCCTGGGGGTAGGTGGTGCAGGCCATGGCAAAGTCCTGCCATACCATGATGCCGTTCTCGTCACAGAGATCGTAGAATTCATCCTGTTCATACACGTTGCCGCCCCACATCCTGACCATATTGCAGTTCAGATCAACCAGCATTTTGACTGTTTTTTTAATATGCTGCCTATCCCGGCTGTGCAGGGCGTCCAGAGGAACCCAGTTGGTGCCTTTGACAAATATTTTTTCTTTATTGATCTTAAAGACAAACTCGCCCGGCTGTTCTTTCGTATTGGCCTCGCTCCGGAGCAGTTCCGCTGTCCGTATCCCGATCTTCTGCCGGTCTGCCGCCAGGACATTTCCGTCGGCATCCGTAATCTGAAGTGTGGCATCGTATAATGCCGGCTCGCCACACCCCCTGGGCCACCAGAGATCCACATTCTGCAGGTCCCAGAGACGTTGACGGGAAACAGTGGTGTATAATTTCAGCGATTGATCATAAATGATGCTTTCGCCACGCTGTAACCTGATCTTCAATATCAGATCATCGATATTGAGACGTTCGGTCACGAAATCCCAGTCCACATACATGGATGCGGTCTTTTTCTCCGGATCCACCCATTTGGTTACCCAGTACACCGAACGGAACTGTGTCGGCGGAATAATTTCCAGACGCACATCCTTCCACAAACCGGCACTGACCAGCCTTGGGAGAATATCCCATCCATACATGTGGGCGGCTTTGCGGACATTGACCGCTTCGGCGAGGGCATCATACCTCACCCCGAATTGCTCTCTGGGATATTTTCGCCCTTCCAGCACCGGCGAAAAAATGCATATATACAGGTCATTTTCATTTTCCAGCAGATCGGTGACATCAAAACGCTGAGCGATAAACATGTTGTCGGTATGGCCGATCTTATGATCATTCAGCCAGATATCTGCGATACAGTCAATGCCCTCAAAACAGAGCTCGATCCGGTGGTTATCAGGAATGCCCGGTTTTTTGAATGTACTCTGATACCACCACTGATAGGTCTCGTATTGGCGCAGATCATACACATTGTTTCCGATCATCGGATCCCGGATAAGGCCTGCATTCAACAGATCTATTTCAACATTTCCGGGCACCTGCGCAGCAATGGATTTACGTTTGCCTGTTCTGAGTTCTTCAGGGGTCATTGGTGCAGCACTATCCTGCTCCCCAAAATACAGTTTCCACGCCACCGATTTTCCGGAATTTAAACTGATTCCGCTGCTGCCAGCCGGCTGGTTACTGTCGTGTGGCTGTGCAGTGGTCGATTTCATTGTGGCAATCATGATGATAAATATAAACAGATACTTTTGATGTAATATTGTAAACATTTGATGGCCTGCATTTTATACATTTTCCATGGCCTGAACACTAAAAAATTTATTTTCAAGCATTTCGCACAAGGTGTGATACACTGGTAAATGCAGTTCCTGTATTTCACCAGTCGTCGATCCGTCAACCAGGATGGTCACATCGCAGTATTCCTTCAATTTGCCACCCGATGATCCGCTAAGGGCTATTGTTGCTAAACCGATAGATTTTGCAGTAATCACAGCATCGACCACATTTTCGGCATTTCCGGAAGTCGATATGGCCAAAAGAACATCCCCTTCAGTACCATAACCGATGACCTGCTGGGCAAAAATCAATTGCGGATCAGCGTCGTTGGCGAATGCAGTATTCAGCGCGCTGTGACATGTCAGGGAAATGGCGCTCAGGGCCGGCTGAAGGGTCGATGCCAGATAGGCCCCCCTGTCCGGAGCAGTATTTTTTAAGTTGTGTTGAATGGATTCAGGGAGAATCCGTGTGCGGGAGAAGCTCTTCATCAGTTCTCCGACAATATGGTCCGCATCCGCGGCACTCCCGCCGTTGCCGCAGATAAGCAATTTGTTCTTACTTTCATAACATTTACTCAAGATACCGAATGCCTTTTCGATGTCATGCCTGCACGGCACTAAAGCAGGATATCTAATCATCAGTCTTTGAATGATCCTATCCATGATTTTCTCGCGCCCTTGGTTTTTACCCTTTTACCTTTTCCCGCCAGAGGCGGGATGGAATATCTCATCCTGTACGCCCCAGCAGGATGCTTGAGCAGGCGTCGGGATGGCATTTACACTTTTACCTTTCGCCTATTCTTTATCGGCATAAATTCAACTATCAAATATCCATCATCGCCACACTCAGACTGGCATAGTCGCCCACCTGGTCACCCAGAGCAGCCGGAACGATTTCGCACACATCCGCCGCCGGACGAAGGGCCTCCTGTTCGATCACCGCCTGACACGCCGCTTCGAACAGGTGCGGATTACGCGCATAGACACTCCCGATCACGATCCGCTGCGGGTTGATCACGTCAATCAGGATCGACAGACCGATGCCCAGGTATCTGCCCGATATCTCAAATATTTCGAGGGCGGTTTTATCGCCTTTCGCGGCCGCATCTGCCAGGTCTTTGGTGGTGATATTATCTAGTTCGCTTTCGGTCTGTACAAAGGAAACGCGTTCTTTTTTTCTGAGTTTTTCGGACAAAATCAGGCTGGCCAGCCGGGCAATCCCGGATCCGCTGCAGAAGCCTTCAAAGGAGCCTTTTTTACCGTAAGCTTCGGGACCATCTTCGGCCAGGCGGATATGCCCGATCTCGCCGGCCAGGTCGTTGGTACCGGTATAAAGCCGCCCATCCAGGATCAGTCCGGCGCCCAGGCCGGTACCAAAGGTCAGGAATATCATATTATCGGTCCCTTTTCCCGCTCCGAAACGCCATTCGGCCAGCGCACAGGCATTGGCATCGTTCTGCAGATATGTGGGGACATTAAACTTGTCCCTGAACAATTGAACAATGGGAATGTTATCCCATCCGGGAAGATTTGGCGGTGACTGGATGATACCTTTTTTGCTGTCTAATGGCCCTCCGCAACTTATACCGATAGCCAGCAGGGTATTGTCTGCAAATTTTTCAGTTAGTTTTGAGGCATAATACAGCAGATGGTTGATTGCATGATCCGGGCCCTGATCGGTCTCCGTGGCAAATTGAATCCGGTCCAGGATTTCCATCTGAGCCGTGCCGGCCAGAACCGCCGATTTGGTACCGCCGATGTCAACACCCAGATAGTATTCTTTTTTCATACATTGCCTTCTCTCTCAGAGGATTTTTCCGAAATAATCTACTTCACAAGGATGCTTAATCGTTTTAGCAAGTCTATGTATTAAAATATTTAAATGCAAGCTTAAAATTTTTACTCTGTTGACGAACCGTGACGTATATCATGTTGTCTATCAACTGAGGCCTATGAATAATTGGAGACATACGGTGTCAGTCCTCCATGCTGGTCTGCCTTGTTGCCGGAATCAGTCTGAATCCCGGATAATTCTGCATGAGCAGATTGGCAGGTAATTTTTCTGTAAATATTTGAATATATGTAAACGGACATTCACGGCATAGTCGTAAATGTCGAATCCGGCGTTTCAGCCTGGTTTCCGTACCGGTCAACAGAAGCCACGTTAAAATGATAAAGCGTCGCCGGTTCCAGATTGTAGAGTTTTATGATATGTACCTTAATCATTGTCTGTGCATATACGGAATCCGTATAGGACGAGGTTTTACCATAACGTACTTTTCCATCCGCATCTGAACCGGTGCTCCAGGTTATGGTGACACTCTCGCTTCCCGGATTTTCAACACGCAGATCGTCAATATCGAGAGTGGCCGCCGGCGGCTGACCGGCATGGACAAGCAGCGCATTCAGAACCAGCTGTCCGAATTCGGTTGGCGTGCGACGGTCATCCTGGGTCAGATAGGTGTAATTGGACCATGACCATGCCGTCCAGCCCAGTTTTTTATCATCCATAAAGGCCAGCAGTTCTCTGCCCCATTGCAGGTGCGAACTCTCACCGCCAAATTCACCGATGAAAACGGGATATTTATCCGCCACATCGCCAAAATATTTCGCCCAGGCCCACGGCTCCGCTTTAAAAGGATAGGGATGGCTGGAATAGACCACATTGGCATACGGCAGAGGATTCGCCCCCCATCCGCGCAAATCGTAGGCCCAGTCCATCCCACCGACAAATATCAGGGCCCGTGGATGTACCGACTGTATTGCCTCGATGATCTGGCTTGCCCGCTCCCGCCATGCCTGCCAGGTCGTATCATGCGGCTCATTGTGAATATCATATAAAACGCCGGGATTGTCTCTATATTTTTCGGCAATTATTTGCCACATACCTATAGCTTCCTCATCCGGAATTGGCGGTATTTTGACAGCGGTATTGCGCCATTGCAGATCCAGCAGCGCATAGGCGCCATTTTTATTGATCCAGCCGATTATCTTATCAAAAAACACTATATAATCAGGATCGCGCATGATCCAGTCCTGATTAAACGGCAGCCTAATGATCTGAGCTTTCCATACTGAACAGATATATGCGATTTCGTCTTCGCTGATTCCGGCACCGGATTTATCATAATCAAATCCTGAACGGTTGACCCCGCGTAAAATACGGATATTCCCCTCTTCATCAACAATTTTGTTTCCCTCGCTGTGCAGCCAGAGGAAGGATCCTGTCTCCGGCGGATTAGATCCGTCCGGATCAGTGGTCTTCGAGCCACAGGCAAGGATCAGGGCAGCGATCAGGATCAGGAGTTCCCGCCACACCTGTTTCATAATTGGTTCACCCTATGAGATTCCTTTTTTACAGTGCCAGCTTATTTAACAGACCCAAGCCTGAGGCAACGCCTTTTGTGTACTTACCGGTTTCATTGCCATGCGCATGCTTGTTTTACGAATCCGATCTTGTCCGGATTGTCTCCAGCTCCGCTTCAATTTTATGCATACGGTCCTCAGTCAGAGGATAAAAATACATAAATCCGACCGAAATCAAAGCACCGATTGCAGCGAACATACTGATCATCAGGCGAATGCCCAGGATCGTGTCCGCCGTCTGGGCTACATTGGCTTCAAAACTGAATGCTGCCAGGAGCCACCCGCTGATGGCACCCCCGATCGTCCAGCCGATCTTCTGGGACATTGAGGAGGAGGAAAAGATCAGACCGGTGGCCCTTCTGCCGGTATTCAGCTCGGAATAGTCGGAAACGTCACCGTACATGGCCCATACCAGCGGAAACACAATGGCCGCTGAGATGCCGATCAGAATATTGACAAAAAATATCAGCAGAATCTGCGAAGGGGGAATGAAGAAGAAAAGGATGCTGAGCACTGCTGATACTATCCCGGCCAGCATAAAGGTGTTTTTTTTCCCGATCCGGGCAGAGACCGGCTTGGCAAGTATCACGCCTACGAGGCTGGCCCCCAGCATCGTGCTCATAAATACCGAAGCCAATGCCCCCTGACCGACCTTGCCAAAGAAGATCACATTCTGATCACCGATAAAATATTTGAAATAATACAATATTGTGGCATCACGCAGTGAATTGAATATCAGGATCGAGATCCCGGCGCCAAGCATTAGAAACCACGGGCCGTTTTTCGCAAGATCGCGCAGGTCGTCCTTTAATGACGGGGATTGCACCACCGCCGGTTTCAGACGCTCCTTTGTTCCGGCAAAGGTCAGCATAAAGAAGATCGCAGCCAGCACCGCATAGACCGTAATGGTCAGTTGATAACCTGTAGCCATATCGGTACCGGCACTGAAATATTCGACCAGCGAATTCGCCGTCGCCGTTACCAGTATGCCGCCGGTAAAAGCACCGATAAACCGGAAAGATGCCAGCGATGTCCTTTCCCCGGAGTCATTGGTCATTACACCAAGCAGAGAGGCATAGGGCACATTGACCGCGGTGTAAACCATCATCATCAACGTATAGGTCACGTAGGCATAGATCAGTTTTCCATTCTCGCTGACATCGGGCGTGGTAAATGTTAAGATGCCGATCACCGCAAAGGGCACGGACACAAAGAGCAGATAAGGCCTGAATTTACCCCAGCGCGTATTGGTCCGGTCGCCGATCATTCCCATCAATGGATCATTGGCGGCATCCCACACCCGGGTCAATAAAAACATGGTTCCCACCGCCGCAGCCGATATGCCGAATATATCGGTGTAGAAAAACAGCAGAAACATCGAGAACAATTTCCAGAACATGGATGAGGCCAGATCCCCGAAGCCATATGAGACTTTTTCTCTGAAACATATTTTTTGCGTTTTACCCATTTTCTTTTCTTTCAACCAGGTTGATGTTCAGTCTTCAATCTTGCCGGCAACAGTTTCCAATCACCGGGCAAATAAAGATCAGCAGCCACCGTCCGATCGCAAACCATCAAGCATCCAAAAATAATGCATATATTTTTAACGAGTTAAATCCCCGCTCCTCACCCCCTGCCTCAATACAACAGTTGATCTAAAATAATGCTTAAACGTTTTAGCAAAATAACCACTGAAAGTATCAAATGCAAGATGCCCGGTAAACAAAATCAACCGGCAGTTCAATATGTTCATATTGATCAGCGGCATATTTGCCTGCAATGATGCCCATCAGTATCCGTACGGCATTTTTACTCATTCTTTCCAGAGGCTGCACAATCGCTGAAATGGGCGTGTAGGAAACCTCATAGGCTAAAGTATCATCAAAACTGAATACCGATATGTCCTCAGGAATTCTGGCCCCCAGCTCTCTCAGACATTCGATCCCCAGCACCCCGAGTTTATTGGTGGTAAAAAGCAGACCGTCCGCCCCGGCAGCGATGATCTCCTGTATCGCTTTCATGATACTATGCTTTTCATGACTGAACCGGAGATGCTTGATCAGCGATGGATTGACCTTCAGTCCGCTTTTCTCAAGGGCGGCCTTGAATCCTTTAACCCTGTTCTGCATAATAATCAGCTGATTGTTTACATTGAGCACCGCGATATTTTTACGATTGTTTTTGATGAGCCGTAATGTCGCATCATATCCGGCGCGATAATTGTCAATGATCACTGTATGACAATCCACCCCCTTGAATACCCTGTCTACGACCACAAACGGAATTTTTTGTTTTTTGAGCATCAGCAGTTGCGCTTCACTACCGATCGGCGGCGTCAGGATAAAACCGTCAACCTGACCGTTCTTTAAAATATTTAACTGCGATGCAAATTTTCCTTTCCGCTCATCGGAATTACTGAATATAACTTTATAATTAAATCTGGATGCCTCAATTTCAACATACCGGGCCAGTTTGGCAAAAAACGGATTCGAGATATCCGCAACAATTAATCCAAGTGTGTCTGATTTTCCTTCCCGCAGACTTTTTGCCAGATAGTTAGGCACGTAATTGAGACGCCTGGCCACCTCCAGAACTTTCGCCGTCATTTCATCGCTGATGCGCTTTTCCTTACTTTTCCCGTTAAGCACGAACGATACCAGTGCCTTCGAAACACCAAGCTCTCTGGCGATATCTCCTATGGTACTTTTTCTTGCCATGTATCCGTGTCAAAGATTGACCATCATCCCATTAAAGATCTTCGTCCTCCCAGTCATCGGTTCGAAAAGACGACGCCGGGAGACCGGCCTTGTTAAACAAATCGGCTTCCGAAGTGTTATCCCAAAGATACCTGACCGCAACCGGTTCAGGTACCGTCTGACTTGAAACAACCACCATATTCCCCTGAATCCGGGCTTCGGCCACTCTGAAGACCCTGTCTTTCCCGGCTATCTGAAAATGATCGAGTGATTTCCCTTTGGCGGTCAGACCATCCTCTGCATAATCAAATGAGAGGATAATCAGATCACCGGCTGGTTCCATCGACCGGTACAGCGGTCCGGAGAAGGCAACAGCCTTCCCATAGGTTTTGGCAAGCGCCCATAACGCCAGTCTACGCCCGACCTCCTGTTTGTTGGCCGGGTGTATATTTTCCGGATTCCCGATGTCAAGGGTGACCGCCATACCTGTATTGGGCACCTGCAGCGCTTTCATCTGCGCCTCCCGCAATTCCTGCGATCGCGTACCCTCCCCGTAATCATAGGGTGCAATCTGAACAAAATAGAACGGAAAGTCACCCTGCTTCCAGACGATGCGCCAGTTGCGGATCATCGCCGGAAACAAATGCGTGTACAGTTTTGGATTACCGGTATTGGATTCACCCTGATACCAGATAATCCCCCGCATCGTGTAAGGAACCAGCGGATTTATCATCGCATTGTACAATGTCGTCGGGGTATACGGGCCCAGATCTACGGCAAGTCTTGGTCTTTGATAATATTGCTGCGTACCCGTTTCAAAAAGAAAAAAGGTGCCACCTCTGTATTCCGCCACCGGCAGGTATTTCCATGCCCCTGCGATTGGTACCACTTTTTGTGGATCATCTTTCATATATATGTTCATCTGCCCCGCGTCACCGAAGATCCCGCCGCCCCCCTGATGATCCATAACCCTGACCGCAATAACATTTTCTTTTTCTCTGGTCAGATCTGCCGGAATCGTATAAACACGGTTTTCTTTCCAGAAACCTTCCTGCTGCGTTTCGCCGATTTTTACACCGTTAAAAAAGGTAATATCCATATCGTCGACAGGGCCCAGTTGAAGAGTCAGGTCTTTCTGAACCATATCCGGCGGAAGATCAATTGTTCTGCGGAACCACACCACCCCGTCAAACTGGCCGATTTCAGAAGTTTCCCAGGTTTTGGGCAAATCCATCATTTTCCATGCCTGATCGTTGAAATCTCTGGCCGCCACCCCTTCATCCTTGAAATCCAGGATCGCCCATTTATTTTCCTTCGCATCATCAACTTGTATCT
>WOR8_10000177_pt1 | contig 67512 bp, 49 predicted proteins | sample DeeMarSeWOR38_10_FD_19890 | JGI IMG/M metagenome (IMG submission 19890)
TTTGCTTTGGAAATTCCAAAATCGCTTATCTTTACCTCACCTTGATAGGAGATGAGCATATTTTGCGGGCTAATATCTCGATGAACAATATTAAAGGCCTCTCCAGTGGTATCATCCTGCCTCGAATGGGAATAATCCAGGCCTTCGCTGATTTTTGCAATAATAAAAACGGCTAGATCTGTGGTTAGACCCTGTTTGAAAGTAGAAAGAATCTCTCCCAAATTTTTCCCGTCAATATATTCCATTGCGATAAAGTACACATTTTCAATATTTCCATAATCAAAAATCTGGACAATATTGGGATGCTGCAACAAGGCCGCCAGTCTGGCTTCGCGGGTGAACATTTTAATAAAATCGTTATTGTCTGCGAGGTGAGGTAGGATCCGTTTTACCGCGACCTTTCTACGAAAACCGTCCTCCCGGACGTAGTCTGCCAAATACAGCTCAGCCATGCCTCCCCGGGCAACCTTTTTTTGTAAAAGATACGGACCGATTCGTTGCGTGCTTTCAATTTCCTGGCTGAGCTTAAGTTCTTTGGCTCGAGCCCGGCGGTCCGACCAAAGTAAAACAATGCTCAGTAGGACGATCGTCAGGGCAATTCCAAACAAATAAAACGATCTCAATCGGTTGAGGCGTTGATCGAGCTCCGTGGCGGATAAGGCGACGCAAACCCTTCCGATTTCAACTTCTGAAAAAAAAATATTTTCAAAGAAACCAACAACATTTGTTTTGTCTGGTGACATCCCTGCTGTTATCGTAGTGCCGTCAATCGTATCGATCAGATTTTCATTTTGCAAAGGCTGGAACACGTTGTCTATCATGGCTGGGTCTGTGTGTGCCAGTACGTGGTTTTTATGATCCAAAATCGCAGCAAACTTGAGCTGCCTCATCGCCTGCAATTCTTTGACTGCCACGTTAAGCGATAAGATATCATTTTCCAGGACAGCCGGTCCGGTTTTGATGGCTAGGTTTTGGGCTGCTGACAGTCCCTGGCGATAAAATGCATCATCGGTTCGTATGACCGCAAAGCGATAACTGATATAGCCGGCAATATTAACGATAAGCAAAATAGCTAGGCAGATGCCTATTGTCTTTCGGTTGCGCTCAATAAATTTTATTTTGGATACGCTCTGCATTCCTCTCGCCACCCTGGTGAAGGTGCTTGTTGTAACCTCCTTAACTTTGACCGCTGTCATTGTGGCAATTTCATTAACGAGCATGGAACACCTCCTATATATCCCAAATCAGGTGTCAGGCGACCAATTTTTTAATGATCTCGGTACAGCGCAAAATGATTTGACGTCTAATCCCCGAGAAATCCGCGTTTTTTGAGAGTTCGCGCTCATGAGTCCTCTTTGAGTCGGCAAGGTCTCCATCACTCCTCCTGTGTTTTGAAGCCGAGCTGGAAATTAATGGGTCTAAGTTTGCATGACTGAACACATCGTCGGAAAACGGTTTCGGTGTACCGCATAAAGGACAGGTAATAAGAACATTTGGTTGAGTTGAATCCATTGCGCGATTGGACCGATCAATTTTTGTGGTTCTCTCCCAATAGGCTCTGATTGTTCGGTAACGAAAAACCACGATCAAAACTAACAATGCCAGGCAACTTGAGCCGGCTAAGATGATGAATTGATTTTTTGTCTGGCGTGTTTCCCTGGTTGAAAGGCCAATGAAAATCTCCCCAATTTTCGTCCCGGAGTACGTGATGTCTGAGGCAAAGTTAAGCAACGTTGCATGACTTGAAAATCCGCCTTCCCAGCTGGATACCTCATCAACTGAATGCGCAGCTTCAGTCCTGTCCGGCATTAGATTTCCGGTTCCGGTGAAGGCAACAACATTATTGCGATGATCAACTACTGACGCATAAATTACGCCCTTCTTTTCAGCGGCACTGGTCAGCAGCGTGTGAAGTGTCTGATCATTATTTTCAAGGAGCGGCAGGCTTGCAAGCTTGGAAAATTCCCGTGTTATTTCGATTCCTGACTTTTTTAACCTGTCTTTATGGCGATCCGACCGAATAGCAATAATTGAGTAACCAACGAGCATCGCAACCCACCAGATAACAATGCCATAAATTATGTAACGCGGATTTAAACGAATGCCGAAACGCTGAATTGACTCCATTTTAAGGTTATCTCCTTGAAATTATTATGTTATCGACAGGCGTTAGTTGCCATTTAGAATCGATAAAGGCAGATCAATTTGGAAAGGCAGGCGACAAATATCAACCTAGTAAAAATATTATGGTCACACCTTAAAGTCAAGTAAATTAACTGTTGAAATTTTCAACACTTATCCAAATGAGGACTGCATGTCGATTGCATCTCAATTTGGTAATAACTGAAAATGATATTTAAATTGACAAGGAGGTTATAATCAGATTAATGATTATAGAGAGGATGCCGCGCGGGCCGATCCTCCAAGGGCTATTTAACGTAAAAAACCGTGTTTAATTTTTACCCACTGTTTGATAAGAAACGTAATTTTGGAGTTATTCAAAATAGTTCGGCAGATATATTCGAATTGCTGCAGTTTCACAGACCGTGATCTTTGTGCTCATCTTGTTTCCAGGGTTGATATGTTCCCCAGAGGCTTTGCTCAAACGCAAGCGCAACGACGGTGCAGACCCGATAGTAATGCATTATTTTGGCTGCTTATAGGCATCGTCGGGCTCGTTTTTTATGCCTGTGTACCCGCAACGACAATGGTTACATCTCCAGAGAACACCATTTTTCGCTCCAAAGACTATATCGTTTATCAGCTCCAAAAGACGGAGGCGCCTGCTGATCTGGCGCTAAAATTCTTAGGGGACAAAAACAAGTCCTGGATGATTGAGGAGGCTAATCCAGGAGTTAGCTTCGGCAACGGCAACACCATTGTAATTCCATTGAAAAGCCACAACAAGGGAGGACTGAGCTCCGATGGATATCAGACCATTCCGATATTGACCTATCATCGTTTTGCCAAGAGTTGCAGCTCGCCTCTCTGTATGCCGGAAAACATATTTGACTTTCAAATGAGGTACCTGAAGGAAAATGGATATCACGCGATTACGGGTGACCAACTCCTTGCTTTTCTTGAATATCATCAGGGAATTCCGCAAAAATCTGTCCTTATCACCATGGATGACGGATATCGTTCGGTCTATGACATTGCCTATCCGATACTTAAAAAATATGGATTTACAGCCACAATATTCATTTATACCAGTTTTGTTGAGGTTTCCAAAACGGCCATTACCTGGAATCAACTCAAGCAGATGAAGGCGGCAGGCTTCACGATCGGCTCGCACACAATTGATCACAGCGATCTCACCAATCCAAAAGAAGGGGAATCCGAACAGGCGTTCATTGACAGGATAAAAAGGGAGCTTTATGGCTCTAAAAAAATTATCGATCAAAAACTGGAACAAAATACCTATTTTCTTGCTTACCCTTATGGATATTATGACCAAAAATCAGTTCAAATAGCCAAGAAAGCAGGCTATAAAGTGGCCATGTCCGTTAAAAGAGGAGGTAATCCCTTTTTCGCCAATCCTCTGACCTTAAGAAGGGATCAAATATTAAAACGAGACAAACAAATCTTTATTACCAGGCTCAAAACGTTTAAACGACTTTCATTAAAGTGAGAATCTCATGAAGCATAAAACAGCAATCATCATCGTCGTCGTCCTTTTGCTTGGTATGGTATGCGGCTGTTCGACCACCGGTACCAAATCTAAGGCTCAGCTTACCAAAGACTATTTAACAAAAGCACAGGAATACGAAAAGCAGGGACAGCTGGTTGAAGCTTTAGAGCAATACAAACTTGCTACTACGGTAGATCCTGAAAATCAATTAGCCCGAGAAAAAAGCACATCAATCGAGCAGGAGCTCAACAAGAAGGCCGAGGAGCACTACCAAATCGGCCTTAGATACTATAGCAGGGGTCGATATAACGAAGCCCGTAAAGAGTTTTTAACGGCTCTGCGTTATAATCCGGAACATGCGGGGGCAAAAGACAAGCTGACGACGTCAAGAAAAGAAATAGAGCAGGTCAAGAGATACATTGTCCACACCGTTCAACCGGATGAAAGTATCTCAACATTGGCACAAAAATATTACGGAGACTATCGCAAGTTTCATCTCATCGCTGAGTACAATGAACTTGAAGATGCCACCAAAGTCTCGGTCGGCCAGGAGATAAAAATACCGGTCATCGAAGGAATACCGATTATCGCAGATCGCGCAGCAATTCAAACCGAAAGCGGTGGACCGCCAGAATCGATGCCCGGTGAAATTATGACGGTTAAACGGATTGTTACCCACATTGTTCAACCTGGGGAGAGTCTGTCTAAACTGGCTGCAATGTATTATGGAGATTACATGAAATACAATATCATCGCCGAATTTAACGCTTTAGCCGAGGGAACCAGCGTCAGGGTCGGACAAGAACTAAAAATTCCTGAAGTTGAAGGCGTTCCATTTTTGGCAAAAGTCAAGATAGAAGAAACAAAAGAGGCTCCAATTATCACGGAACCACCGGCGACCGAAAACGTGATCGAAAAACAAAAAGAAGACGATATCCCCACAATTGAAGAGCAGACGGTGAACTACCGCGAGCTTGGCATCGAATTATACAAAAATAAGGAATACGCCGACGCCATAGCTGAATTCAATAAAGTGCTAAATATTAATCCCAATGATTCACCAGCCCGTGAATATCTTGCAAAATCGCATTTTCAGCAAGGATTAACGCTCTTCGGCAAGGATGAATATCTAAAAGCAAGAGACGAATTTAAGGCATCGTTAGAATATGATCAAGACTGTAAAAAATGTAATGAAAATATCCGAAAATGCGAAGATACGTATAAAGAGATTCATTACAACAAGGGATTAGCATACTTTGGGGATCAAAAATTAGATGATGCAATTGGCGAATGGGAATCGGTGTATGCGCTCGATCCGAATTACAAGGATGTATCCAATAACCTCACAAAAGCCCGAACGCTTTTGGAACGTCTTGAGAGCATTAAGCGCAGCAAAACCAAAGAGTAGCCAGGAATAGTTCATTATTTTTCTCAGATAATATCAATAAACATCGACATAGTGCCCCCACACACATCGCCGCCTTTTGTTCCCAGATCATCCAAAAGGCTGACTTGAAGCATCTCCGGTTTTTGGGTGGTAAGCAAACATCGCAAAGCGGCGCTGCGCACTTCACTTTCACCACATCCACCTCCAATGGTTCCATATGTGGTTCCATCCGCACAGATGATCATTTTTGCTCCAACTTCCCGTGGGGTGGAACCCGTCGTTTCAACGATGATTGCAAGCGCAGCATCAATTCCTTGATTTTTCAACTCGGCGAGCTTTAGGAAAATTTCTCGATCAGTCATGAATCCATCCCTACGACCGCTCTTAGGGATCGAGCCTGTGCGCCGCCTTTGCGGCGAACGCACACCAACTCGGATACAATGGAAAGTGCAATTTCTTCAGGTGTTTCGGCTCCAATGGGAATACCGATAGGCGTAAACACCTCTTTTAGACGTTGCTGTGAAAAACCTTTTTTCTCCAACCATTCTAGTACAAATCGCACCCGCCGGCGACTGCCAATCAAACCCACATACGCGGTTTCTTTTTGCAGTATTTCGGTTAGACAATCCACATCGTGCTCATGACCGCGGGTGATAATAACCACATATGCGGAAGAACCAAACGACATTTCTCTTAAGGCTATCGTAAAATTTTCAGCGATAACCGTACAATCGGGAAATCGGGATGGCTGAGCAAAGTCGGAGCGGTCGTCAAGCACAGTGACACTGAATCCAACATTCCGTGCAAAACTTGCCAAGGGAATCGCAATGTGACCGGCTCCACAGACTATCAGCTGTGCCTCACGAGAAAGGATGTCGATGAATATCCGGATCTCGTCACTGAAATAGACAATCCCTGTTTTATTCTCTTTCAGAGCTTTTGCTGCCAGTTGACCTAAATCAGGCTTCAACTGATTGCTTTCAAGATCCCCTTCAATTGTTCCATCCTTAAAAACGATTGCTTTACTGCCGGGCGGTAACTTCGGGTCTGGTGATTCTAAAACCGTAACCACGCAAAATGTGTCTCCCTTCTTAAGAAGTTCATTCACCCTGGCGATTATATTCATATGCAATCCATTTTTTCATCAGATGTGTTATCTTTAACATATTTGTTTTTTTAAAAATTTCAAGCACGATAACCTAGACCAAAAAAAGAATTATAGGCTACAATTTTAAATTGCTTGACTTATAGAAGATTGAATATATCACCTCCAATAGTTATCGTACACAAAAAATCCGAGCTCTGGCTTCAATCCAAAAAAAATCCTCCTGCCTTGTGGATTTCCACTATGCAAAACCCGCTGATGTGAGCGGTAAATCCACAGGCGGAGAGGACCTTTTCTGCGATGAATTTTTTGGCTATGTTAACGATAGAATACGAGTAGCGATACATTAACATCGACACTTTGTTCGTCTGGATCATTGCTTTGAACAATGATCGCTTCACTGTAGAAACCATTGTTGAGTGTCGATGCCTCAAAGGTTACCGTTAGATGAGTCGTCTCACCCGGCGCCACCGTACCTGAAGACGGTTCAATGAAGATCCAACCCACTCCATTTGCAGGGTTAACTGTGAAGTGAAGATCCCCTTCTCCGTAATTGGCAACCGCCAAATCCCGACTAATCTTTTCGCTTTCGAAAAAAAACTCCAAAAAAGATCCCGGAGATACGGCAATGTCAGGAGCGCCTTGATTGAGTTCGAATACAGCATGGATCGAATGGTCGGATATTATATTGGTAAAGGTATAGGAAGTCACCGATCCCACCGAGGTTCCATCCACCAACACGTCGGCAACATGATAGCCCATATCGGGTGTGATGGTAAAACTCTGGTCAGCACCATCGATCACCGCCACATCCCCGGATGGCTGGATGCTGCCGTTATCTCCTGCTGTGGATGTGATGATGTGAGTGTCGATCTGATCGCTTTCAAATCGGGCATGAATCGTATGGTGAGCGGCAATGTTTTCAAATGTATAACTTGAAACGTTTCCCACCGAGGCTCCATCCACCACCACATCGGCTATATGGTAGCCTTGATCAGCGGTGATCGTAAACGTCCGGCTTTCACCGGGATTCACCGACACCACCCCGGTAGGTTCGATCTGTCCATGGGCATCCGCCGAAGCTACGATTGTGTAAGTGCTGCCGACAAATGTGACATGGATGGTATGGCGGGCCGTGACATTTTCAAAGGTATAGCTTTCTACGGATCCAACCGAAACGTCATCCACCAATACGTCTGCTACCTTGTAACCCGCGTCTGGAATCATTGCAAATGTCTGGTTATTTCCGGGTAAAACCTGAATTTCACCGGCAGGTTCGATTCGACCGTTGACACCAGCGGAGGCCACAATCTCATGTGTCTCTGCATCAATCACATCCAAGGTTGTTGGAATGTCAATCTGAGGTTTATCCGGATCATTGCTTTTAAGTAGAACAAGGGCTTCCTGGGTTCCAACGTCTAGTCCTTGAGCGTCAAATTCCACGGTAACTTGAATAGACTCCCCTGATGTTAAAGTGCCTGATCCGGGCTCGAACGAAAGCCAGTCCAAACCCGGAAAAATCTCTATCGCCAGTCCACTTTGTAGATAGGCGCTGTCGTAAGCAATCTGCAGCCCGTCGGTTCCGTCGCGGTTTTCAATGCCCACCGTGCAACTGTTCGGACTGAATACGTCCATATACTGAAAAATAATAGTACCATCGGGATAAAGAATGACTTCGAAGGTTTCTGCATACAAAAGCAAGCCATGCCGAAAATCTTTATACTCCAGAATAAAACGCGAATTCTCTTCATCGAAATAATAGTAAACGACACCCAGGTTACCATAATCGGGATTAAAGTCATCCCAGAAGGGTGCAATCATATCGTTAGGTTCATCTGCTTTAGGAATCGGTTGATTGTTGTGAGCCTCCCCAACGTTGCCGAAAGTGAGATAACCATTGGAGCAAATTTTCACAGTGGTTTTCGTTTCACCGTAAAATGGGAAAGGAAACGGTAGCGTTATTTCCTCGTATTCGTTATCACCTAAATTGAGCGGTGTTCCGACATCACTAATCTCTATCCACTCATAACGCGGTCCACGCGGATCATTGTTGTCTAACCAGATATATCCAAAATCATCCGGATCTCCATAGTCCATTCCCGAAACTTCACTGTTTTGATTTGTCAGTCCAGCGTTCAAATTAAAACGGAGGGTGCCCTCCCCGGAATTGGTGATCATCATGGATTGGGTGGAGGTGCTGGCGGTACTCACCGTTGCGTGCAATTCAAGGGGATCGACACTAATTTCCGGTGGGCCCAAGGTTGTTGCCGAAGGCGAATTGGATACCGCGGAGCCATTACCGCCATCATCAAACACTTTAAGCGCAAAATAGTATTTCGTACTAAAATCAAGCCCCTGCAACATAAATGTTTCCACGGTGCCCGGCTCAGCCGGCGCCGGTTCGTCTGAAACAGGGGTAGCTTGGTCGAAGTTAGTGTCATCAATTCCAAAATCTGCAAATCGTATATCATAGTATGATGCCCGGCCATTCGTTCCATCGTCTCCCGTGGCGGTCCAACTCAACGAAACCGAATCAAAGTCCACCTCCTCGACTACCAAATCATCCACCTGATTGGGTGAGACTTGGTCACTGACGGCCACGATCGATTTAAAGGCGTTCAACCGGCCCCCTGTAACCGTGATGCCTGCCAACGATTCAACCGGATCGGCCGCGTTGAGAATGATGTCTTTAATCTTGAGATTCGATAGTTGTGGTTCTGAAGACCACGTCAACGCAACCACACCGGATACATGCGGTGCCGCCATAGACGTTCCGTTTAGATAGTCGTATCCGCCGCCGGGTGTCGTGCTTAAAATCGCCGAGCCCGGAGCTGCCAGGTCAACCGAAGTTTCCCCGTAGTTGGAGAAGTAGGACAACTTATCGTCATGATCGGTGGCTGCCACCGCGATAATGCTGTTGAGGTCCAAACCGGACGGATACTGGGGTTGTCCATCATTGTTGGAACCGCTGTTGCCCGCCGCGGCAACAAACAGCATGTCGGCTTCTTCTGAGGCTTTAATGGCATCGTACAGGGCCTGGGAATAACCGCCGCCGCCCCAACTATTGTTCGTCAGACGCACGTCAATGCCAAAATCCTGTTTCATCATCGTCGCATATTCAATGGCTTCAATGGCGCCATCGGTGGTTCCAAATCCTCCGCCGTCAAGAAACTTTAAAGCCATAATTTGCCCTTGCCAGCAAACACCGACGACCCCAACATCATTGTTCCCTGCAGCCGCAATCGTGCCGGAAACATGAGTGCCATGGTAATGGTCATCCATGGGGTCGTTATCGTTATTAACAAAATCCCAGCCGTGAATGTCGTCAACGAAGCCGTTGCCGTCGTCATCCACCCCATTGCCGGCAATTTCTCCGGGATTCGTCCAGATATTCGCTTGAAGGTCCGGGTGGTTGTAATCGACACCGGTATCGATCACACCAACGACCAGATTGCTGCAGTCGGTTCGAGTATCCCAAGCTTCGGGGGCATCTATATCGGCATCGACTTTTCCGCCGGTTTGGGCGGTGTTGTGCATACCCCAAAGAGAATCAAAATCGGGGTCGCCGGGAATGGTCTCCACCGCATGCAAAATATAATTGGGCTCGATAAATTCAATCCGTGGATCATTTTTAAATTGATGAATCGCCTGTTCGACCGTAATCCCGGTAATTTTCCAGAGTTCCGCCTGGATCAAATCAAGTCTTTTGTCAATTGCCGCATTGAGGCCATACTTTATCCCTTGGGCATCAGCTGATTGCACATCTTTTCTAAATTTGACAATGACTTGATTGGGCACATAATCCTGGTCTTGAGCACGGCATTCGAAACCAAAAGCAAGCAATACCGACATCACAAGGCTAATCGTTAACATGAATTGCCACAGTTGCTTGTGGTGCGGAAATAGATTCAATTTATCCATCCATCCTCCTTCCTTTTAACATCCTCTGAAACGTCCTCAAAAAAAAATGAATAGGAAATTCCATGTGCTGAAACACAAATACGTCATCAATATGAACGCACCCGATCCAAGACTTTCGTAAAAAGCCTGATTTTATCTTTAGTAAATGGTGAGGTGGCAATCAGAAAAGATCGTAATTAAATATCCCGCCATCGCGGTGGGAAGCCGTCCATAAACATATATAGCAAAATATATTCCAATATAAATAGAATTATTTTTGTAAATAATATCATACAATTAAATAATAATTGGTCATTTAGACGTAATACAACAATGGAAAAACTGTACGGTTTGGTAGAAGGTTGGTGTGTATTTTTGTATAAACAGGATTCAGCTTACGGGGTTGATAATCCTTCCGAGAAATAAGATGCTTTGTGAATCATTGTCACAAATGAAGAACATAAACGGATGATCAGCTTTGAAAATTGGTGAGGAGGGCTCAATGGATGTGACACTGACCACGGCACCGGTGGCGGCGGCAGCCTCGGTGCCTTCTTCATTGACTTCAACAAATGCTTTGTGAATTACGTCTGAAAGATACAGATTCTTGATCCCGACCATGCCTGAAAAATCAGCACGGTTCGGGTCGAACGCATCGGACACGCCCATGGTAATTAGATTTTGATTCAAGCTAAACAAAGATTCAATCTTGAATTTTGGAAAAATAACCCTGACATTACGCTGCCTTAATTGGCTTTGCCAGGATATTATATTTTTCAAACTTAAGGTGTTTTCAAAATCGGAAAGACTTTCTCTATTTTTGGGCAGCAACACGATCATGGCTAACGCCTTATTTTTATATGGCATCTCAAGGACTTGTAGTCGTTCATTTTCAAAATATCCGAACCTATGTTCCTGATGCATCATGGGCACCTTAAGGTTGGATTGGGGGGAGATCCAAAATTCCAGCTCTTGGGTATCTTTTTCCTTAAATTGGCTATCCCAAAATCCTTTGAAATAAATAGCATTAACCAGTACCATTCGGGTCAACGCATTGAGAACACCTGGTCGGATTAAATCTTTGATCTTTTGGTCGGTTTGCTGTTCAACCCATCGATTAATGGCCCGGCGGGCGGCTTCATGGGCAGCAGCGAAATCCACATGATCGAGCTGCGCCCTATAGACATTCTGAATAATATACAAAAATTCTTTGAGAAATTGATAATCTTTCTGGACCCAGAGGGCATTGGCGATGCGTAATTCAATATCACCTTGCTTTTGGACATCATTTATCTGTGAAATGAGGTCACCCATAGAATGATGCATTTGATCTTTTTTACCAGAGAAACGCAACACGGCAGCCATTTGTTTCGCGGTGTTTTGCCGGGCTCCGGTATACGTCATGCCCAGGGCGGTAGAAATACTAAACGGAGAGAAAAACAAGTTGCCTTCCTTGGATTTCAATTGGTCATATAAGTCCAAGGCAAATGACGTGTTAGCGGTGACCATGTTCTTTAGCATATCGTTTTCATCGGCGTTTACCATTTGATACGATGAGAAATTCACACCAATCAAGATGACCAGCCATGTCATAAATCGTTTCATTCGACTTGCGTACTGATACATTGCGAGACCTTCGGTTAACATTGACAGGGTTGGCTTATTTTCGTAAACACCTCAACTTGGCAAGATCTTCAGCATAACCATATAAATGAAGCCCTTTGCTTTCCACAATCATCTCGCCATCTTTGACCCCCAACTCACCGGCCATGTATTCTTTAAGATTTTGAATGGCTGCCAGGTTGGCTGGAAATCCATTCCACAGATCCCAGGAACGGAAGTAGACAAAAAAGTGCAAGCTTTCCTCCTGAATGCGGGTGTCAATAGATCGCAGACACGGAGGATCCAACAGAGTCAGATCTGAGGGGTGAGCCACCTGCAACACCAATTGATTATTACGGTGACCAAATTTCTTATAGGTATCGATGACCCATTCAATCTGGTTTATATAGAGCTGGCCCTCTTCTTTGAAAACGACCTTTCCGTCTATTTCGCGTTTGTCGATGATTTCGGTGTTTCCCTGGGCCCACCATATCTCCTTATCGCCGGTCAAAGGAACTTTAGTCAGACGTTCACCGTAGGTATAGGACTCTCCAGGTTCTTTACGGGCGGACATCAAGTATTCAATGTACGCTCTCTCATAACCGGCTCCACCGTAAACATAATCATGCTCAACGGGATTGGGAATGCCGCATGCCGGCGGTATGTCCGGGATAAGTGGAATAGTTCCCGGAAACTTGACGTGACCCATAAAAAAGTCATATTCCAACCGGGTCTGTCCGGCATATGACCCGCGATCGATGACGAACCGATTCCCGTGATCGAGTATATTATGTACCGCCTGAAACCAGAGATCCGGTAAATCCCTGGCGTATATCTGGTGAATGTTCATCCTTTACTACATTGAAGAAGTTTAATCCATGCTAAACTCGGAGCACCGTTACCGAGACAGAAGTTCCTAACGTAGGAATAAGATATTTAAAGGGGTTTTGCAGCGGATTTTAAATATCGAGCATACTTACCTCTAACGCATTACTTTGAATAAATTCCCTACGTGGCTCCACCTCTTCACCCATTAATATCGTGAATATCTCATCGGTATCCACAAAATCTTCAACTTTAACCTGTAAAAGGTTTCGATTTTCTGGATTCATCGTGGTCTGCCACAACTGATCGGGATTCATTTCCCCAAGACCTTTGTATCGCTGGACACTAATGCCTTTTTTACCTTCCTTGAAAAGCAGCTCCAGCAGTTCGTGTTTATTTATGGCCCCTTCGGCTTGGTCTTCTTTATCCTTTGTAAATATGCTAAAGGGTGGGAAATCATATTTGGCTATCTTTTTACCGGTTATCAAGCATTTTTGATAGTCAGTGGAGTAAATCAACCCCCGACCGATTTTTATCGGCGTAAAATCCTTATCGGCAGGACCGCTGATTAATTTTTTCTCATGGTCAGCGTCATAACCTGTTATCATTAGCTCATACACACTGCGCTCTTCATTCCAGTTCACATCGCCTACCCGATACCCACCTTTTATCAATAATTCCCTAAGCGATGACATCCTCTCGTTATCGGCCAAAAACTTCTTATCCGCTACATTCTCGCTGATTAATAATTCCGCAAGCAAGGCTGGAATACCGCGTTTGTTTAGTTTGGCCATCTCTGAAAAATATTCCGCTAAATCACAAATAAACATATAAAGCTGATGTCCGGATATTTTCTTGCCTTTATCCCCGTAAGAAATATATTTTCGATCACAAACTTTTTTCAAGATCCAGTCATTAAGATCTCTTTCTTCCTTGAGATAAATTTCATCTTTACCTTTTCCGATCTTAAACAGCGGTGGTTGAGCAATGTACAGATAACCTTTGTCGACAATTTCAGGCATTTGCCGATAGAAAAAAGTTAGCAAAAGAGTGCGAATGTGGGAACCGTCAACATCCGCATCGGTCATAATGATGACTTTATGATATTTTATTTTTTCAATATTATATTCTTCTTTTCCGACCCCGGTTCCTAAGGCAGTAATAATATTTTTAATTTCTTCACTACGTAAAATTTTATCAAATCTGGCCTTCTCAACGTTTAAAATTTTTCCCTTTAAAGGCAGGATTGCCTGAAACTTTCGATCACGACCTTGCTTGGCAGAGCCTCCTGCAGAATCACCCTCCACAATAAATAATTCTCTAAGGGCAGGATCACTAATCTGGCACTCGGCCAATTTACCGGGTAGTGTCGCATCAATTAACGCGCCTTTACTCCTGGCTAAATCACGCGCGCGTTTGGCCGCATCCCGTGCTCTAGCGGCATCCACCCCTTTGGCGATGATCTTTTTGGCAACAGCGGGGTTTTCCTCAAAAAATGTACTCAGTTTTTCATTGACTAGAGATTCGACAAGTCCTTTGACTTCACTGTTTCCGAGTTTAGTTTTAGTTTGCCCTTCAAATTGTGGATTCTTTATACGAACGCTTATGATAGCAGTAAGTCCTTCTCGGACATCATCACCGGTAATTTTGGCCTGTAAATTTTTCGGCAAATTGCCGTTGGTCGTATATTGGTTAATTGCGCGGGTCAGACCGGCCTTAAAACCGAACAAATGAAATCCGCCTTCGGCCGTATTAATGTTATTAGCAAATGAAAACAGCTTCTCGGTGTAAGTGTCGTTATACTGTATCGCAACTTCAATTTGGACATCATTTTTATTCCCTTCCATAAAAATCGGTTTATGCAGGGAATTATGTCTGCGATTGAGATATTCTACAAATTCATTAATACCTCCCTTATATAAAAATTCTTCCTTGGCGTCGGAGCGTTCATCCTCAATAGTGATTTTTACTCCCTTGTTCAAATAGGCAAGTTCTCGGAGACGACGAACCAGGATATCATAGCTAAATTCGGTGGTATTAAAAATTTCTGCATCGGGTACAAAATGTACTTTAGTGCCTCGCTTTCTGGATTTACCTTTAACGGTCAGTTCGCAGCTTTTATTCCCTTTTTCATAAGATTGGTAATACACGTTTCCTTCAGCGTAGATCTCCAATTCTAAAAAACTGGAGAGTGCATTCACCACCGATACGCCGACACCGTGCAACCCTCCGGATACCTTATACGAGTGATCGTCAAATTTACCACCGGCATGCAATTTTGTCATTACGACCTCGACAGCCGGCACCTTTTCTTTCTTATGAATACCAACGGGAATTCCCCGACCGTTATCCAAGACGCTAACACTGTTATCCGTATGAATGGTTACATTGATTATGTCACAGAAACCAGCCATCGCTTCATCAATACTGTTGTCCACAACTTCATAAACCAGATGATGAAGTCCGGCGGCATCTACATTTCCAATGTACATGGCGGGTCGTTTACGAACAGCTTCAAGACCCTCCAATACCTTTATGTTGTCTTCGGTATAATTGTTTATAAGTAGGTCTTCTTTCATATTTTCATCGGCATTATTACACTTAAGTAGGTTTTGTCGCCTTCTCCTTCGACTCTACACGGTTTTTGTTCATCAACAATATTCAAAACGACATTATCTTCATCCATCACGCTTAGGGTATCGATAAAGAATTTGGGATTGTACATAACTTCAACCGTTTCCTTATCATATGCGATGGTCATATCTTCTTTGGACTCTCCAATATCGGGATTCGTGGAGTTTATCATTAATTTGTCATCACTGAAACGAAAAATAACACCTTTGTATTCGTCAGAGGATAAAATGGACATTCGCTTAAGCATCATTAAAAATAATTGACGATCCATCTGAATGTCATGCCCTTCAGTTTTAACAATAATATCTCCATATATTGGAAACTCACCTTCGAGAAGGCGTATAATCAGGGTTTCTTTTTCCTTCTTGATAATAAAGTTATTGTCCTTAATACCCACCTTAACCTTTCCTTCAGATTCGAGAAATTTACTGACTTCTACAAGTCCTTTTTTGGGTATCAAGACACCCGGGCCCAGCGGCAGCGCAGCATTTTTATCTAAAATGTAGTCTGTTTTTGAAAGCCTACTGCCGTCAGTTGATACCAATCTAAAAATTTTTTTATTTTCTTCTTCAATCCTCTCCGCATAGATTCCAATGATGTGTGCACGCGTATCATCCGATGCACCACTAATTATCGTGGTTTTTTCGATCATTTTCGCCAATGAAGAGGAATCAATCTCAAAAAAATCAACATCTTCAATTTTGGGAATCTCAGGAAAATCATCCGGATTCAAACCAACAATATGATATTCGACATTCTGGTTTCCAATTTCGATCCAGTGGTTTTCGACTTCATTAAAATATATATCTTCGGTGGGAAAATCCCTAACAATTTCATATAACTTTCTGGCATTTATAGCAATAACACCCTGGGTATCGATGTTAGCAGGATAAGATCCCTCAAAACCAGTTTCCAAGTCGGTTGCAGTAATGGAAATCCCCGTTTCCAAGGTTTGAATTAAAATATTGGTCGTAATCGCAAGACTGGTTTTTCGTCCGGTTAATCCTTGAACTTTTGCCAAGATAGGAAGTAGGACACTCTTCTTAATGGTTGCCTTCATATTCTATTTCCTTAATATTATAATTATATAACATATCAGTAAATATAATACTGTCTTGTTGATAATTCTAATAATTTTTTAATATATTGATTTAATTTAATAAATTAAATCAATAATTTTAAATAAGTTAGATAATAATCAATTCAATACATACCGATTACTATCAAACCAAAAAAAATTGTTAAAAAATATGAGGATATCAACAAAATATAAAAACTTATGTGTTAACAACAATGAATTAGAAAAATGAACGTACATACAAAAAATTGTAAATTTTGTACGTTACGTCGACGTTAACCATTTATGTATGCGTGGTACGACTTTGTTTTGCCAGTTGTTTGAAACTCTCTCTTTTATAAAGTACGCATAAAGGTTTTCTAAAAGGCGTACTATTCGTTCATAAAGATACGTTTTTTCTAAAACAACGTCTTCTATATCTTCATTGGTTTGCGGTAATCCAATATGGGGTGTTTTCAAACTGCTGATGTTTAAACTTTCACCTTTTAGGGTAAATTGCCATTTTAAATCACCCGATGTATAAGTGAGATTTAGCTCCGACACCATCGCTCCCTTTTTTAGAGCCAGGATAGCTTCTTCTAGACTGGCACTATCTCCTTTGATGGTAATTCGTTCCCCTGATTCCTTTTTGTGATTTTCAAGGACTATACGATTCCCCACCTCCAGTGATATGAGCTCCGCATCAACTTTTTTTAGTATGTGTTGATCTTGCTCGATAATAAACCATAACCAAGTCAGAAATTCATCACCAAGAAATTTATAACGATTATAAGCAACAGCAACATCAAGCATATGGGTTAGGTTACAAATCGAGTTGGAGATATTCTGTTTAAACCATCACGTTCTGAATGCGTAAGCCCTGACGACATATCTGCGGCGAAATAAGGAAACAGACGAATTAAAGAAAGTTGAAACGATTTTGAAAAAAGGGTTTCCAATTCTTCATTGGCCGTTTTTAAATTGGTAAAAAACCACAAAAATTGATCTTCATAGGCCCAAATCACATCGTATATATTTGGAGTTGCCGGTATTTTTAAACTCAAAACATTCATAACATGATCTTTAACCAATTTTTTTTCGGTTTTCGTTAGATAGTTGCGACCATTTTCAGCCATCCGTTTGGCGGATTCCATACTCGTGTGCTTTTGTAAAATTTTTAAAGAAATGTTTTTTTTGTCGATCCTTAATGAGAAGACAAAATAAGTTCCGTAAACAAATGATGAATCATCGAAGCGGGGTTGAAAAGGATTATCAAACGAGGTCCATCCCACCATCATTTCATCAGCTTTGCCGTCGATGTCTGAAATTTTATTTTTTTTTAATCCCTCGACAACCCTATCAACAATGGGAGAATTTAGTTTACCATGAACTTTATATCGTGTTATCGAAACAGAACTGGATAATAGACCCATAGAAATTTGATTCAAGCCAATGCTGTTGGTTTTTATTAATTCAATTATCCGTCAACATACTATATATAGTATTGAAAACAAGTTGAGATAAATATATAGCGTGTTTATGAGGATGTTACAAGAAGATTTTCCTATTGGTCAAAGATAATGGAAAGGGTAAAATCTTACCAAAGATTATCACTGCTGCGCACAGAATTATAATGGAATTTATAGCTGATTTACATATACATTCAAAATTTTCCAGGGCTACAGCTAAAAATCTGGATCTCGAGAATCTTTACATAGCGGCACAATTAAAAGGGATTACGGTGGTAGGAACCGGTGATTTCACCTTTCCTGCGTGGTTTTCAGAACTCCGTGAAAAATTGGAACCAGCCGAACCCGGTCTGTATAAATTAAAAAAAGACGTGGAAAAGCTTTGTAATACCAAGGTTCCAGAAATTTGTCGAAGAAAAGTAAGATTTATATTAGCTACTGAAATCAGCAATATCTATAAGAAAAACGGCAAAACTCGTAAAAATCATAATCTTGTTCTGGTTCCGGACTTGGATACAGCCGAGCGGTTTAGCAGCAAATTGGATGCCATTGGAAATATCAAATCCGACGGTAGACCGATACTGGGCCTGGATGCGCGGGATTTGTTGGAAATTTTAATAGAAACGTCTAATCAGGCATTCTTAATACCAGCGCATATTTGGACTCCATGGTTTTCAGTATTGGGTTCAAAATCGGGTTTTGATTCTATTGAAGAATGTTTTGAAGATCTCACCTCGCACATATTTGCCGTTGAAACCGGACTATCATCCGATCCTCCGATGAATTGGCGTTTTTCCGGTTTGGATGGTCTAACACTTGTGTCCAATTCAGATGCCCATTCTCCTTCAAATTTAGGAAGGGAGGCCAATCTCTTCAACACCCAATTGTCCTATCGCGATCTAAAAATGGCGCTACAAACGGGGAATCCCGAAACATTTTTAGGAACATTTGAGTTTTATCCGGAAGAAGGCAAATATCACTTAGACGGCCATCGAAATTGCAAAATGCGACTCTGGCCGGAAAAAACAATTGATTACGATGGTAAATGTCCTGTTTGTGGAAAAGCATTGACGGTCGGTGTGTTGTCTAGAGTTGAAGAATTGGCGGATCGCCATAAAGGAGACAGACCTCAAAAACACCATTGCTACTACAGTATTATTCAGCTGGCTAATATATTGTCTGAAATATTAAAAGTCGGAGTAAATTCAAAAAAAGTCAGAACAGCCTATCACAACGCACTTGTTAAGCTGGGTTCTGAATTTGATATTTTGCATAAACTAAAGCCGGATACCATTGAGCGGGCTGGAATACCTTTGTTGGGTGAGGCGATTCAAAGAATGCGAAACAAAGAAATTGATGTTATTCCGGGATATGACGGAGAATACGGCAAGATTAAAATTTTTAAAGCCCACGAGCACGAGCAGTTGCTCGGTCAAAAATCGCTGTTTTCGATACCAAAGGCCCGGTTCAGAGCAAAAAATGAGTCAGCACCCATAGAATTTACGCAACCCGCGCCGATGTTAAAGGCCAAAGAAATTCAAAAGAAATCTTCGGCTGCATCCGGAAGAGAGGGTGTTCCGCTTTCTATATTTCATCAATTAAATGCCGAACAACTCAGGGCTGTCGAATATCCCGGCGGACCGTTGTTGATTGTTGCCGGACCCGGAACCGGAAAAACCCGCACCCTGACACACCGGATTGCCTTTTTAGTTAGAGAAAAAAGGGTGTTGCCACAGCACGTTCTGGCCGTCACGTTCACCAATAAAGCTGCACAGGAAATGCGTGAACGCCTGAACAATCTGATAAAGGAGTCACCCTTTATGCCGCTGGTAGCTACCTTTCATTCATTATGCTTTAAAATCCTGAGTGATCAAAAAGTGAAACCCACCGGGATTATCGATGAGGGCCATCGAAAGGCCCTCATCATCGAGGCCATCAGCCGCGTGGATGCAGCCGGGCAGGAGGTATCCTTAAAACCTCAGGAGATTTTAAATCGGATTATCGCGGCTAAACAGCAAATCCTCACCCCTGCTGAATTTGAAGCTGCAAACAGCGATGATTTGGATAGCAGGACCATTTCAGATGTCTACCGCACGTATCAGCGCCTTCTTTCGATTCAGGGTCTTTGTGATTTTGAGGATCTGATTTTTAACGTCGTCCGCCTATTTGAAACCCATGCCAATCAGCGTAGAAAATACCAGGAGAAATTTCAGCATATTTTTGTGGACGAGTATCAAGACTTGAACCAGGCACAGTACCGCCTCATTCGAGCGCTGGCACCGAACTCAAATTCAGTTAAAGATTTATGTGTGATCGGTGATCCGGATCAGTCTATATACGGATTTCGGGGTTCGGATGTTACCTATTTTAAGCGGTTTATTAGTGATTATCCCGGAACCGGAATGATCACACTGAGCCGCAATTATCGTTCCACCCGGTCCATTCTCAGCGCTTCTTTTCAGGTTATAAAAAATCATCGCATTCAAAAATCCAGCGTGCGTGCGTATTCGCAAATCAATGGTGTAAAAACCATCAGCATCCTTGAACTCCTTAACGAAAGAGCCGAAGCTGAGACCGTAGCCAGGTTGATCGAACAACAAATCGGCGGTACCGGATTTCATTCCATTGATATGGGAACCGTTAAGGATGCTAATCTTACCAAATCAAGAAGTTATGCGGACTTCGCGATTCTCTACCGGACTAACGAACAGCATCGAGTTATCGCGGACGTATTTGAATCATCCGGAATTCCCTTTCAAATTGTCAGTCGCGACCATGCTCTAAACCAGAAGGGTCTTCCGGATACGATATCCTTTTTTAAAATGGTTGAAGGAACCGGCGGGTTTTTAGACTGTGAAAAGGCCATCCAGTTTAGGGTGCCCGGAATCGGCAAAAAAACCAGGGATCAATTTAAGGAGTGGTGTTATCAAAACCGGCTTTCGCTCCAGGAGGGTCTTTCAAAGGCTCTTCGATTTCCGATATCGGGCATGGCGTCTTCCAAACAACAGCAACTTAATGTTTTTTTCAAGCAACTGATTCAATACAAATCGGATATGAATTCCATGACCGTGGCAGATAAGTTGCTGTTTCTTAATAAGAACACCAAACTCTCCACCATCCTGAACAGTGACGCTCGGGTTCAGGAAGCCTTTACCAATTTGGTGGAATTTGCTCGTCAGTTTAACACGAACACCACCGATTTTTTTACCGCCATCGATCTACGTACAGATACAGATGCTTATGTTCCTCGGGTGGAAAAGGTATCTCTAATGACGATGCATGCAGCCAAAGGGTTGGAGTTTCCGATTGTATTTATTACCGGGTGCGAAGAAAATTTTATACCTTATCGGCGGTCTGAGCACGAAAAAACGGATATCGATGAAGAAAGACGTCTGTTCTATGTGGCCATGACTCGTGCAATGGAACGACTTTATTTAACTCGGGCCAAAAAGCGTCGGGTATACGGTAAAACACAGGACCGCGATCTTTCATCCTTTGTTGCCGACATTGAGCAAAAGCTAAAAAAGGACGAAACGCCGCATGTAAAAAAAAGGAAGACAGAGAGCAATCAAATTCAACTTAAGCTGTTCTGATCGGTTTTTATCCCAACCTAGTGCCCATCCGTAATACAGCTAAAAATTACTCTCCGACTTTATTCTAGCCAAATTAGGTATTTAGATTGTTTCATTCCGGACGATAATGTATGTAACTATCTGTTGCCCGGTGTTGGCCGGCAAAATAAAGAATTTACAAATATCTAACCAATTAAAATTATTTATAATTAAAACAAATTACTTGTTTTTGAATCAATTTTGCGATATAAATTAATAAGTACACAATTTACTATTGATTAAGGAATTTGCCTCGTTTATGACCGGTCGGAAAGTAACTCGTCTGATAGTGATTTGCGTAACTTGTGCTCTGGTTGTGTTAATATCGGTCGCTGCACCTGTGCATGCGGACATTTATCGTTACATCGATGAGAACGGGGTTATGCACTTCACCAATGCTCCCACGTCTTCTGTTCATAAATATCAAGTTTTTATCAAAGAAAGACCAAAATCTTCTCGCAGCAGCCAAGCATATGATAATTTAATATCCGAGGCCGCCGATCGCTATGGTATTTCATTTCCATTACTGAAAGCCATCGTCAAAGCCGAATCCGATTTTGATCCTAAGGCGGTTTCCAGTAAAGGTGCCATGGGTTTGATGCAAATCATGCCTGAAAACTTTAAACGATTGGGACTTAAAGATCCGTTTGATCCGCGGCAAAATATCAACGCCGGAGCGCGCTATTTTAAGCAAATGTATGAGCGCTTTAAGGGCAAGCTGGCCCTGTCTTTGGCCGCCTACAACGCAGGACCTACCGCAGTCGACAACTATAAGACCATTCCGCCTTACGAGGAAACTGAAGAATATGTTAAAAGGGTATTAAAATACTATTATAATTTTAAAAACTTGTAATCTTCAATCTGGTGGTCAAGGTGTTTGTCACCGGATTATCCCTCCCATTTGCCGGGCATCTCGTCTATCGATCTGTAAATTTCATTGAAGAAGTGGTTTTAAAACCAACGCCGTGCGGTTAGGCAAATAAAGACTGAGAAGAGGATGCCCGCGGCTGATTTTTTCATCAAATACGGTTAAATGTTCCTGATCCGATACAAGCCGCTGATGGCCACCGTATTTGACGGCATCGCTATCGAGAATCATTTTGTACTTACCCGGCGGGGCTTCAAAACGGTAATCTGCATAGGAGTGATTGGGGTGAAAATTAAATGCCCATAAGAGGCCGGCCCGTTTAAAAATTATTATTTTATTTTCAGAATGCTCGTATAAAAGATGCAGGTCGGCATTCTTCAGAATATCAAACTTTTTTGCCATGGCGATCATATCCCGATCGAAACGTGCAAGGTATTGATATTTTAGTTTGGGATCATTCATCAAGGACCACTGACGCCGGGCATACTTGTAGGACCAGTTATTTCCATTGCGCGGAAAATCAATCCATTCCGGGTGGCCGAATTCATTGCCCATAAAGTTGAGGTATCCCGCATCGGCGGTTGCCAACGTGATTAATCGAATCATCTTGTGCAAGGCCATGCCGCGTTCTACAAAGATATTTTCGTCTCCGATACTCATGTGATCATACATATTCGCATCGATGAGGCGGAAAATAATGGATTTATCTCCCACAAGAGCCTGGTCATGGGATTCACAGTAGCTGATGGTTTTTTCATCGGCACGCCGATTCGTCAGTTCATACCAAAGATGATTGATCGGCCAGTGTTCATCTTTTTTTTCCTTAATCAACTTGATCCAGTAATCCGGAACCCCCATGGCAAAACGGTAATCAAAACCGAAACCACCATCTTTAATCGGCGCTGCCAATCCCGGCATTCCGCTGACATCTTCGGCGATCGTTATCGCTTCCGGACGAATATCGTGTATCAGACGGTTAGCGAGAGCCAGGTAGGTCAGAGCATCGTCGTCAACCTCGTCCCCGAAATAATCGTCATAAGAGGTAAAGGCTTTGCTCATTCCATGGTGCAGGTAGAGCATACTGGTGATACCGTCGAAGCGAAAACCGTCAAATCTGTATTCGTCCAACCAGAAGCGACAGTTCGAAAGTAGAAAGTGCAGTACTTGATATTTTCCGTAATCAAAGCAACGGGAGTCCCACAGCTCATGCCGTCCCCGAGGTCCGTCATGGAAGTACTGATAAAGAGTGCCGTCAAAGCGGCTCAACCCCTCCACTTCGTTAGACGCGGCGTGGGAGTGTATGATGTCCATTAAAACAGTTACTCCCGCAGAGTGAGCCGCATCAATGAGTTCTTTTAAGTCTTCCGGGTTTCCAAACCGTGATGACGCTGCAAAAAAATTGGATACCTGATACCCAAACGATCCATAGTACGGATGCTCTTGAATGGCCATCAGCTGCAACGTATTGTATCCGGCCTCTATAATTCGGGGAAGAATATTGTCGGTGAACTCACGGTATGTGCCGATCTTTTCCTGCTCCTGGGCCATACCGATATGGGCTTCATATATGAAAGGAGCGTCATTTAAACAGCGAAATTCAGAGCATTGCCAACGGTAGGGTGTATCCGATTTCCAGACCTGCGCATTGAATATCAACGTTTGCGGGTCCTGTACCACACGCCGAGCATAGGCCGGAATGCGATCGCCTTCACCGCCTGGCCAATGGATACGCAGTCGATAGAGATCTCCGTGAGATAAACCGTCGACAGGCAAATAGAGTTCCCACGCCTCGCTATCGCCGATCCGTTGAAGCTCATATTCACGTTTCTCCTGCCACCTAGTTCTATCTCCGATCAAAAATATTTGGGAAGCATTCGGAGCCCATTCTCGAAAAATCCATTGGTTATCTGCAAAATGAAGACCGAAATACTCATGGCCCGAGGCAAAGTCTGCCAGCGTTATTTTTCCTTCAGTGAGACGCTTTTCAGCTGCTATGATATTGGATAAACGCTGATGAAGAATCGTTTCGTAAGGCTTTAAGTAAGGATCTTTCTCTAGTAAACCTGTTACAGAATCGTTTTTGAAAGGCTTTTGAGGAGTATGCATATGTGGTTAGTGACCGTTGTAGTTTTTGTCGAAACAGGCTGGATCTGTTGTCTGTGCCTGACTGATCAGCGGACGTTGTAACATTTTTTCATACAATTTAATGTACTGGCGGGCTGTATTGGAATAGGTGAAGGTAGCGGCGCTTTCTTCCATAATCCGTGTAATTTGTTGCGATTTAATTTCCAAAGGCAGGTTATAGAATTTCATCGCCTGATTGATCGCCCAGTAAAGACCGTCGGCATCGAAGATTTTAAAAAGAAATCCGTTTCCGCTGTTTTGATCAATATCCAGGTGAGTGATTGTATCATGAATGCCCCCAGTGTCATGTGCAACCGGAAGGGTGCCGTAGAGGGGAGCGATCATTTGCGGCAGACCGCATGGTTCAAAACTTGAGGGCATCAGTATGAAATCCGCAGCACCATAGGCTAAATGCTCCAGGTCGTCGTTGAAGTCGCAAATGGCCACGCGTTTTTTTATCCTGTGAAACGAGACAATGTCTCTAAAAACCATCTGATAGTCACCATTCGCCACAAAAACAACTTGCAGATTCTGATCCCAGTATTTGGATATTATCTTGTAGAAAATATCCGCCAGCAATTGACACCCTTTTTGGACGGGATCCAGTCGAGACGGCCAGAAAAAAATGGGTGCTTGATCATCCTGTATCAATCCCAACTTTTTTTGCAAATAGCGCTTGTTTTCTTTTTTTCCGGCAATATGATCTTTTGACCCGTATGTTTTTTTTAATTCACGGTCGGTGGTCGGGTTAAAAGAAGGGTCCGGTGCGTTCAGAATGCCTTCGGCGCATCCGGCGTTGTATTTATTGGTTAACTCCCATCGGATGGGTGGTTCAACAAAATCATGCCTGCCTTCGACGATTTCCTTCAAAAACGTCGGACTGACCACGTTCACAAAATGAGCACCGAAAATACCGCTTGTGAGTAGATCCACCGGATTGCCATCGCGGGTTGTTTCGTAATTCGTGGCCATGAATTCGTAATAGATATTTTGCCAAAAAGACGCGGCATCAATCCCTCTGTCCTCAATAAGGGCTAAGGTGGTTTTAACGGTGTGGACATTGTGGATAGTAAAAAGACAGGGAATACCGAGCTGTCGCGCCATTGCGGGAATCAGACCGGTCATCCAATCGTTGCAGTGAATCAAATCCGGCTGAACACGGGGTACGATATTGTTGATCACCTCCCTCTGAAAAGCAAGGGAAAGCTTAATGTTTTCTTCTCCATAAAGAGAGTACACGCGATTGACGTAATAAAAGGCCCGATCCTCCGCCAGATGGATCCGATCATCGGGCATTTTTCGTTGTATCCTGTTGGTTTCCTTTTTTAGTACCGGGGCTAGTTTGTCACTGAAAATGGAGCGGTAATCCGGAATCGCCACATGAACGTCGGCTCCCTGTTTAAACAAGGCGCTAATCAGCGCAGCCGATACATCGGCAAGCCCACCAGCTTTGGCGGTATAAAACGAGGCCAGGCCTCCCATGCGATGTGGTAGGTACGTGACTTCAGGTGTAACGACCAGAACCCTGGGATTGCAAAGTGTTTCCTTCATGCGTTGTTTTTTTCTTTAATTGGAAGAATTCGCTATGGTAGTCAGGCTAAAAATGTTTATCACAAAATGCAAAAACTTTAATTTTGAGACTCTAAGTTAGACCCAGGTCATCAGCTTGGGCGTCGATTTAATCCGGTCATCTCCCCGAGGGGCTACACGGACCGTAAACCCGAAGCGTCCGGAAACAGCACAGCTCAATTCACAACCATACAGATAGCTTCCGTTGCCGCGATTTTTTAGTACGGACATCGGTTCAATGTGGCTATCGGATACTTCTTCCAACGATTTCAGGTTGCCGTAATAAAGTTCTACATCGACTTCATCGGGTTGAAGCTCTCCGAGACGAATTTCCGATGTTACCTGGAAAGAATCACCCACCCGGTATGGACCCAGTATCTGACGGGTGGGCGGATTGATTTGAATGTGTTTCCAGAGCGTTCGGAACCGTTTGATTTGGGCCGCCAATTTTTTAGCGTTTTCGGCCTCCTCGGAAAGCAGGGTTTTCCAATGCGTGGCGGCCGGAATATAAAAGAAACGTTCATAATCCGAAACCATACGTAGACTGCAAAATGATTCCATGGCCATCTTCATTGATGCTTTCATCCGTTTTACCCAGCAGGCGGGTGGATTACTATTTTTACGGTCGTAAAAGCAGGGGATAATCTCATTTTCTAAAACATTGTAAAGAGCCTGACTTTCCACAGCATCTTGATAGTTGTGGTCTTCATACTCCTCACCATTTCCGATGCGCCAGCCCCTTTCTTCTGAATACCCTTCGCACCACCATCCATCTAATGTACTCACATTTAGGACACCATTGATGGCGGCTTTCATTCCGGAGGTTCCACAGGCTTCATACGGTCGCCTGGGGGTGTTGAGCCATACATCGGCACCCTGGAGCAGATGTCGGGCCAGATGCATGTCATAGTCTTCAAGAAAGATAATTTTATCACGTACTTCCGGTTTGGCTGCAAATTGAAAAAGGCGTTTGATGAGTTCCTTACCCTCATTGTCTTTTGGATGGGCTTTGCCGGCAAAAATAAATTGGACCGGGTATTTTTCATTATTGATGATTGCTTCAAGGCGCTCTGGATCCGTTAGGAGTAAATTGGCGCGTTTGTAAGTTGCAAAACGGCGCGCAAATGCAATGGTGAGGGTCTCTTGATCCAGGACTGACTCGACGGCTTCCAAAACGTTGCGCGGCGCGTTTCGACGAGCATACTGCTTAACCAGTTGTTCACGGCAGGTACGAACCAGGCGGGCACGGTTCATTTCGTGCGCACGCCACAATTCCTCGTCGTAAATGTCATCGATATGCCTAACATTTTCGGGTTTTCTGGACCCCATGTACCATGCGGGTCCCAGATAACGATCAAATAAATAGGCAGATTCTTGCGAAATGAACGTCGAAATGTGAATTCCATTGGTAATATGAGCAATGGGCACATCCTCTATGGGTCTTTCGGGCCAGACAAAAGACCACATTCGTCGCGCCACCGATCCGTGTAGCTCGCTGACGCCATTGCAATATGCTGCCATATGCAGAGCCAGAATAAACATGGATAGAGGTGCCGCGCTATTTAATTCTGGTTGACCCCAGGAAATAATTTCGTCTACAGAAGTTCCGAGGATTCCCTCGAACGGCAATAAATAGGGTTTAATCTCGTCCACCGAAAATTCGTCATGTCCGGCTGCCACCGGTGTGTGAGTCGTAAACACAGTGGTGCGGGGAATGATTTCAAGCGCTGTTTTAAGGTCAACCTTATGGTTGACCATGGTTTGGGCCAACCGTTCCAGGCTGGCGAAAGCTGAATGGCCTTCGTTCATATGCAGGATTCTGGGCTCAATTCCCATGGCGCGGAGAGCCCGCATACCACCGATTCCAAGAATGATTTCCTGGGCTAGACGAATCTTGGTATCCCCGGCGTACAAACGTGCCGTAATTTCGCGATAGACAGGCGGATTTTCGGCAATATTGGTATCCAGTAGATAAAGAGTAATGCGGCCGACCATGATTTTCCAAATTATAGCATAAATCGGCCCTTGCAGCCCCGTGACAGTGACTATCAAATCATTTCCCGCCGCGTCCCGTATGCGTTCGGCCGGCAAGTTGTAGAGATCGGTTTCCGGGTATGCTTCTTGCTGCCAGCCCTCAGGGTTAAGGTATTGGCGAAAATATCCATAGCGATACATAAGCCCGATTCCAATTAATGGCAGTGCCAGGTTGGAGGACGCCTTTAAATGATCACCGGATAAAATACCGAGGCCCCCGGCAAAGAGAGGCAAACTTTCATGGATGCCGAACTCCATCGAAAAATAAGCGATGGTTTCAGTCGGTTTTAAATTGGTTTCATCATGGTCCACCGGGCTCATAACGCGATTTTGAAAATCCTCTTTGACTCGTTTCAGGTGAGCGAGGTATCCCTCATCTCCGGCAAGCTGTTCAAAGCGGTCTTGGGGAATTCTTGCCAAAAATGCGATGGGATTACGACCGCATTCCCCCCAAAGGGTAGGGTCGATGCGCCTAAAAAGTTCGATGGCGTCTTTATTCCAGCACCACCACATGTTACGTGAAAGATCTTCTAAGAATTCAAGATTTATGGGTATGTTGGGAAACACTTGATATGTTTGAAAGTTTTTCATAGATTCGTAATCCTTAATCTTCGACTTCGTATTAGCAACCCGTGCAAATTCAAGCTGAAAAGATATAGGCTAATTTCAAAAAAATCAACAAATCAATTGACATTCAACTGTTGGACGTAATTCGTGAACACTCCATACTCAAAAAAGGTCAAGAATTCGATGTGAGCTGACACCATACCCGAAGCAATTCGCTTGCTCCCCAGGCTTGAGCATCGCAGCCACGCGGATTGTGCGGGAAATCACCATCCATGACTTCCGGAGTGTGTCCCAGACAGCCTTCCTCAAGAAGATAGGCTCCACTAGATAACCAGGCCAAAGCGGTTTTTTTACTTTTTTCGCCATAGGTCAGGGCCCATGCTTCACAGTAAGCGGGAAACAGCCAGGTCCATGCCGTTCCATTGTGATAGGCGGGTTTGCGCTGGGTGTCTTCATCACCGCGGTAATTACCCCAATAGGGGTGATACGGATCATTGATGATAGTTCCCCGGTGGACAATTTCGATAGGATGTCGTACAGGTCGATCCGCGAGACTGCGTATAGCCCCCGGCACTAGAAGTTCTTCGCAGGCCTCAAGAATGTTACGGCAAACAGAGCCATCACTGATGACTCCCAGGGTGATTGTGAGAAGTTGGTTTGGCCGTAATGCATCGTCTGGTATCGCCTCTGAAGCCGACTGTCCAGAAATGACATGCATACAATCCGATAAATATCCGAGGTCGTCGTGCCAAAACAGCTTCTGAATGGAGGCCTGCACCATTTTGGACAAGTGCTGCCAATATAATTGATTTTCAGAGGCATCGATCGTCTCAAAAAAGCACAGCGCCGCGTACCACAACGCCTGAATTTCAACCGGATAACCCCGTCTAGGCGTTCCGGCCGGATGATTTGTGTCCATCCAGGTAAAGTGGTCCGGACTGAATATCAGTCCGCTTTGAGGATCCATGCGAATGCCGTTGGGAGTGCCGGCAATATAGTTTTGCCCGATGGACAGGAGTATTTGGCGAACGCTTCGTCCTCGGCAATCCGTATTTAGAAAACCGTCGTTGTTTTCAGCACGTATGAGTTCCTTGCAAGCCAGCACGAACCACAGCGGGGCATCCGACGTGTCCCGGTTGCCAGCGTTATTTCCCCGTATCATGTTTGGAAGAGTCCCGTGCTCCTCAAATTGTCCAAAGAGGTTTATAATTGCCCGGGCGATATTTAGCTGTTGGTTCGCAATCAATCCGCGTACAAAAATCAGTGAATCGCGGCCCCAATCCAAAAACCAGGGGTATCCAGCGATCACCGTCTTTAGCTTACCCCGTCGAACAACAAATGCGTTTAGGGAACGGTTTAAAATATCCACCGGTCTGTGACCGATCTCAGTATGATTGCTTTCGAACAGTCCTTGGGGTGGGGGATCACTAGTGGGGAGGGATGACGTTTTTATTTTTGGTGTTTGTGAAATGGTTGCGAAGAGCGTCGCTTGTTGATTTCCTTTCAAATCAATGCAAAAGTATCCGGGGCTGAACAAATCCGAATCTGGATCCAATCCACGCTCGGCATCAACGGCTCGGTGAACCATATAATACCACTCAGGCTCCCAGATGAAATCTCCATCGGAAAGCTGTATCCGGAGGTGATGGTCAGGATCGGGTGAGAAATAAAATCCGTTTTCACATCGAGTTATCTTGTGATGCCAATGATATTCCGGCCCCATATATGCCTTAGTTGTCTGATGAAAGCTGCGATTTTCAATATCCGGTCGCAGGATGAGTTGAACCGGCTTCCGGTCGTCCAGGCGATTGGCGGCACCTGGGGCGGGATGGCGATAGAATGTCAATTTAACGGCATTTTCTTCGTCCGTCATTTTCAAACCAAGGGTCAACAATACATGTTCACCCTGACCTGAAGGGATATGATAGCGCCAGTATCCGTTGGAATCAGCGTCCACCGCGAATGCTTCCAGACAATCCGTATTGAGCTCCTGGGAATATCCTTGAAATACCAGCCAGGCCCGGCAGCGAGCGAACATGATCCAGCGATCTTCCGGAAATTCTGAACTGAGATTGGCTGCCAACAGACCGTCGTAACGACTGGTCAGCATACCCCAGGAAACCGGGATTCGAACCATCCCCCCGCGTCCGTTGGTATCCAGAAAGACGAAGTGCTCTTTCACTAGTTCGGGTCGGCTCAATATCGTTTTTACCTTAATCTGATCAGGCCGCGGCAGCACAAGCACGGGTGCTTCTCTATGCTGCCAGCCTTCAGGGGTGTAAACCGAAAGCTTGAGGGTGTGTGATTGGGCGCGCTGAGGCGGATCTGAGGGTGTAACCAGCGCAAAATAGGAACCGTCGTCATTTTTCAGACTCTCTTCACAAGCAAGCGTTTGATTTCCATTTGATAGACGAGCTTGAAACGGGTACTCGGCGTGGACCATCAACAAGTGTTCGGGGGGCAGCATTACCTCACGCCTTAAATCGCGGGGCCACCGCCAGGTTACAACCCGCGGTTCCTGACTGATTGGATTTAAATTTCTGCAAAAGGTTAACGGATCTTTACTTAACGATCGTGCGGTCTGCACCGGGTCTAGATCGCCTAAATCACCGATACCACGAAAATAGCTCAGAACCTCGAAGGCTTTGGCCTGCAGACGCTGAATTTGCGCTTGCCGAGGAGGTGTGCAAAGCGCCTCGCTGGATTTTTGAATCAATGTCAAATCCTGTTTATCCTCCGTGAGACACAAAACCTGACCGGCATCTAAAAGATAACGGCACAATCCCTCAGACTCGGATACCGTAATCGCGCTATCGGTTAACAAGTCGATAAAATTAGGGCCGCTCATTTTCGATCGTGTAGGGTTCCAGCACGCTAAGGTCTGGTTTTTATCATCAAGATTTGCAACCACCAGCAATTTTTTATCTGAGGGCCGATGGTGGCGCAGTAAACAGATGTGGTTGCCACCATTTTGCTGCACCATGATCAAACGCGTGTCGTTGTGAAATGCCGGATGGGCCTTCAATAATTGATTTAAACGTGCGATATGGTCAACCTGATTGAATTCGGCTCCCCAGTTCAGCGACGGAGAATCATGAACGTTTATTTTTTCGTTCGCATACCACTCGACGCCGTTGGCAAACCCGAAGGCGCCCACGGGGGAAGTCAGGGCGCATAATGCGGTACGCATGTGCGCATAAACCGTCGAGCGAGCGGCCAAACGGGGATTGTCATGGGTTTCAGCGAAATGAACGGTCAAACCGTCTTCGTTTGAGATGTCGATAGCTTCCGGCAGATAATGTTCGATTTGCCCGCGATCATAGTTTTGAAAAAGTTCCGAATAGGCCCAGTTTAAATTGGCTGAATTTAAAAGCTCCCGGGTTACCGAGATTTTTCCTCCCAGTCCTTCCAATAAAAAAACAGTATTCGGGTATTGATCGCGCACCTTGGCAATCATGTATTTCCAGGCCGGGACCGGAATCATGTAGCCGGCATCGCATCGAAAACCATCGACTCCACGGTTACACCAGGTTAGAAAAACATTCGCCATGTACTGCCATAGATCATGATGGCTGTAGTCCAGTTTCGTTAGATCTTCCCAGCGAACACCCCACGCCCCGGGCACCTCAATTTTGCCTTCCGGTCCGCGGACTAACCACTGGGGGTGGGTTTCATGGAGGTCGGCAGCCCAGCCTGTATGGTTGATTGCGATATCAATCATAATTTTTGCATTGCGTTGATGGACGGCATCGATCAGCTCGATGAACTGCTCCAGAGGCGTTGCGTGAGGGTCGAACTCTGCCAGTGCCGGATCTACGTTTGTAAAGCTCAGGGCTGCATACGGACTTCCAAACCTTCCCATGGGACCATAGGTTGTCGGGGTGGGATGAATCGGCAGCAACATCAAAATTCGACATCCTAAGTCGCCGATAATAAAATCCAGTTCCTTTATCAGATCTCGAAAAGTTCCCGATGGCGGTATAATACTATAGCCCCGATTATCTAAAGAACCAACATATTGCTCATCGGCAGGTGATAAAGCGGCGGTGCCCTTTTTGTTGGGTCCGAATTGGCGCACAAAGGCATTATAGATTATATTGGCACAGCAAACGTCGGCTAAATCTACATTAATTACGGTATTGGATCCCGGGGGCCAGACGGGTGTCACTTCGTTTTCTTTTAAAAAAAAGCACTTGGCTTCAAAATGGCCGACTTCACATAACGGTATGGTCACCTGAAATAATAGGTCGCCCATCCGTTTCATGGGGATATCAAACCAGGCTTTGCCTAGAGGCGTTTCCTGGTGTTCAACTTCTCTGATGATTTCTCGTCGAATCGTCTTAGCCTGTCCGATATTTGTGCGTACCCATGCTGTTCCATTTTCCGGCTTAGACAGGGAAAGGCTGAAAACAGCCGTGTCTCCGCAAAATTTAACTACATGTTTTCCAGGCTCCGGAATTTGAATGATGTGATGGCTTTTCTCCATAAGACGAATGATGACAAAGTTGAAGAAAATTTGCAAAAGCTTTTGTATTTTTTCTTGAAAAAAACATCAATATAAGTATAAGATATCTATAAAAATATAGGTAGGAAACAATGAAATATCGCGCATTCCGAAGGCTAGTTTACATTTTCATTATTTGTATTTTACTGCCATTTTCGGCCTCGTCACAAATGGATACGGAGAAAGATTTGGAGGGATCCGTCGACAGCATTACTTTGGTCCATGCGGTCATTTGCGAAGATATCGAAGCAAGCGCCCCGAAAAACCCTACGACAGTTTTTTCAATCGAAAGAAGAAAAGCGGTTTGTTTCTCTTTATTTGATGCGGTCAACGAAAAAGCGGTTATCTATCATCACTGGTTTCACCGAGATCGATCCAGCGCCAGAATAAAGTTGATCATTAACCCCCCCCGCTGGTCGACCTATAGCAGCATTCAATTTCGTGCCGAAGATATCGGCCCCTGGCGCGTGGAAATCACCGATTCGGAAGGTCGTATTTTTAAAGTATTGAGATTCAGTATCACGGATTGACACTCCATGGATAGAATAATTTACCTGATATCCAGCTTGAGATGGCAGGACATCGTCGACATCGGTTTAGTCAGTTATGTTCTCTTTCGGTTTTATGTCCTGTTCAGAGGAACCAATGTTTTTAGAGTTCTGATCGGTATTACGATACTGTGGTTCCTCCAGCAAATCGCCGTATCATTGGGATTAATCGTAACCAGTTGGGTCATTCAAGGAATTGTCGCATTGGCAGCCTTCATCATTATTGTGATATTCCGTACCGAAATTCGAACGGTTCTGCAGGCCCGGAATTTAAAGTCCATTTTCTGGGGAGTTTCCTCTAAAACCGTTATCAGTGCCATCGAAACCGTTGTCCAGAGCGTCCATGAAATGGCCGACAGAAAGTGTGGTGCCCTGATTGTATTTCCGGGCAAGGAGGATTTGGAAGAGAAGATTCAAAGGGGCATTCCTTGGAAAGGCGAGATTTCCAAAGAGATGATTGAGAGCATCTTTTGGCCGGGCAATCCGGCCCATGACGGTGCTGCGATTATTCAGGGAAACCAGGTTGTTGAAGTCGGCACGATTCTTCCCCTTTCGCGTCGTGATGATCTTCCCACCTATTATGGCACACGCCACCGGGCGGCATTAGGTCTAGCGGAAGAATCCGATGCCCTTGTCATCGCCGTTTCCGAAGAAAGAGGCGATATCGTCGTAGCCAAGGATTCCGGGTTGAAAGCTGTAAAGCAAAGGCGCAAACTTGAGCAAATCCTTCAAGAACATATGGGGGTCGCCTCCAAAAAAGGTCGCGAACGCAGGCAGGAACAATTCAAAGTTGCTGCAGCCGCTGTTTTTTCAATCATTTTTATTACCAGTGTGTGGTTTAGTGTTTCCAGGGGGGTGGATACCCTAGTTGCTTTTGATATACCTGTTGAGTACACCAATCGGAATCCGACAATGGAAATTGTTAAAACTTCCGTGAACACGGTTAGTCTTGAATTGGGGGGATCCGGAGCGCTGATTAAATCCATGAAGCCCGATCAGGTGCAGGTGCGTCTGGATTTGAGCAAATCCAAAGTGGGTCCAAACACCTTCACCATTACCAGTGAAAACATTTCCTTGCCCCCCGGTGTCATTTTGAAAGGTGTGACACCGTCCGTAGTGGATGTCGATCTGGATGTTCTGATTACAAAAGAATTACCGGTGCAGGTTGATTGGGTGGGGCATTTGCCGGATCACTTTATACTCGCGGAGGCCATCGTTGAACCTGAACGTGTTCAGGTTATCGGCGGAAAACGGATGCTGGAAAACATGTCGACGGTTTACACCGTGAAAGTACCCTTAGATAATTTGGAATTGGAAGGAACAATTACAGCCAATCTATCGCTCTATCCCGCATCGTTGAAAATTGCACCCGGCTTTAAAGAAAAGGTTACCATCACGTATGTGACTAAATTGAGAAATCAATAGAAGCAGGCCGTATTCGGCTAATTTCAAATTAGATCCAATCATGGCCGGCACGTGATGGCCAAAATTAATAGCTAAGGATTATTCAAAAGAAAAAAATCAATTCAGGTTGGGATCGTACAGTATTGAGGATATGGTAAAACCGGAGAGACGATTTAAAAAACCAGATCCTCATCAATGATCGTGCCCTCTTTAACAACTGCCTGGGATTGTTGAGTGTTTTTTATTACCACCGAACCTTTGATGATGACATCCTTCTTAAATTGTACGTCCCCTCTGATGGAAAGTGAATCACATTCAACCAAAGAAGGTACGCCCTCAGCAAAGCGCTTATCCAAATCGTCTATTTTACCGTAGTATTTCGAATCCAGCTTTACTTTTGTCGGGTCTTGGTTCTTATGCCCTTTTTTTAGCGGGTTGATCTGCAGGATTTCATCCGTCGAATACACAAAACAGTCTGAGCGAACGACCAGGAGATCATTGCAGGTTTTCACGGGACAAAATCGGGATCTGGGAACTTTGACGGCGGTTGCTCCATCGAACAGAGAGATGGCGGCGCCCATTGCGGATTCAATTTGAAATACTCGTGGACTGTTCTCGTTTCTTGGATCTAGCGTTTTGGGATTGAGGATCAGTGGCAGATCGATCATTTTTTGTTTGTCGAAAAGTCCTTTTAAGGCCTTCAAATTGATCCAGATATTATTGGTATTAAAGTACCGGTAGCGACGAATATCCTGAAACGCATCCAATTCGTCTTTGGGACATTGCGCCGCCTCTCGCAGAATTAAACGTCCGTTACTGTGGCGGGCCAGATGACCCCCTTTAATGTCTGCGGGAGTTTTTTCCGCAACCTCCATCATAAAAGGAAACTGGTGGGCAACAAAATAGCCGAGCAGTGATTCGTCCAATCGGGCACCAAGGTTGTCCGAATTGCAAATGAATGCATAATGTATTTCATTCTCAAGTAACTTCTCAAGCATGCCGGAAGTTAAAAGAGCGGTGTAGACATCACCATGTCCGGGTGGATTCCATTCTAATCTCGGATTTTCAGTCCAAATTGCCGGAAATAAATTTTTCTGCAGAATTTTTGGGAACTTATGTTGTAAAAAGGTAATGGGAGCAGGGGAAAGCTTTAAACGGGAGATGGCAGCAAGCGTATCATCGTGGGTATTAAAACTGTTCATTAACGCCAGTTTGATCCCACTTTTCTGCGCCTGGCGAATGATTATTTCCAGAAAGGATTTGCCGTCCCTAACTTCGATCAGCGATTTAGCACCGGTCAATCCCATACTGGTGCCTAAACCGCCGTTTAACACGATTCGAACCGTTTGATCGTAGGCATTGACGCCGCGTTCGGCGTAGTCGGATAGGTTAAAGAAATCTTCGATTTCGTCCGGCACAACCGGTTTGATGTCTCTGTCGTACAAAAGGCCGGTCTCACCTTTAATCACCTTGTGGAAGTAATGGGTAAAAGTATCGATTACAAGAGGCGGAAGCCCTTCGTTTTCCATTTTGGAGATAAACGCCGTTAGTTTGTCCTTGACCTCGGAGTGTTTCATTCGGTTGGTCACTGATTTCTGGCCTCTGTCTTTGATTCACAACAGACGGTCACGGAGTTTCACGGATTAATTATACAAATCTGAGCTATATGATTATACTATTGGTTATTTTCCGCGTCGTTCCATGGCAATTTATTGCATGGTTTCCGACCTCTGCCTTCTGTTGTTGATTATCCGGTTACCGACACGATCCACCCCATGGGGTCATCTACTTTGCCGTATTGAATGTCTGTGATTGCCTGGTAGTATTTTTTTGCCACCGGACCGGTTTGGTTGTTGTTAATGGTAATAACCTGATCGCCATATTTAATCTGGCCGACCGGGGATATGACGGCGGCTGTACCGGCACCGAACACTTCCTTGAGTCTTCCAGCAGCATGGGCTTCGGTTAATTCATCGATGCTGATTTTCCTTTCAGACACCTTTTCATTCCAGTGCTTGGCAAGTTCTATAACTGACATGCGGGTAATACCGGGCAGGATGCTGCCGTTCAATTCAGGAGTTATGATTTCATCATCGATGACGAAAAAGATGTTCATGGATCCAACTTCTTCGAGATATTTTTGCTCGACCCCATCCAACCACAATACCTGAGTATATCCGGCCTCGTGGGCTTCTTCGCCTGCCAATAGACTGGCAGCATAATTACCCGGTGTTTTGGATTCACCAACACCGCCCCTTACGGCCCTCACATATTCCCGGGTCACCCAAATTTTTACCGGATTAAACCCCTCCGGATAATAGGCACCCACAGGCGAAAGGATAATAAAAAAACGGAATGTATGCGAGGCGCGTACTCCTAAAAACGGATCCGTTGCAATAATCGTCGGTCGTATATAAAGCGACGTTTCCGACTGGCTGGGAACCCATTCTTGTTCTATGCCAATCAGCTGTTTCATAGCGTTCAGCGCAAGAGTTTCATCGAATTCAGGTATACATAGCCGCCGGCATGAACGATTTAAACGCTTCATATTTTCCTGAGGCCGGAAAAGCTGGATGTCACCGGAATCGGTTCGGTAGGCTTTAAGTCCTTCAAAGACACCCTGGGCATAGTGCAAAAACATGGTGGCCGGATCCAAGCTAAGCGGCGCATAAGGCTCAATTCGTGGCGCATGCCAGCCTTTAGCCGGGCTGTAATCCATATTAAACATGTAGTCGGTGAAAATTGTCCCGAAACCCAGCTTGGTTTGATCCGGTTTTGGTTTAAGTGTTTCGGCGCGCGTAACGGTTATTTCCATTGTTCCCTCCTTTGGAAACCCTATATTTCGGTACCATCATCAAGATAGATCCTTTGAGAAAAACACCCATATAGGATTTGATAATTATTCGATTTTATTACTTCGATATAGTATATTTTCTCGATAAATCAAGAAATAAGTTACACTACTCGGTAAAGTTTTTGATTATGACGGCTCGAGATGAGGACGTGAAATAATTTCGTGGTTTCTTTGTGTTGTGTTTTTGTGATAAAGAGAACCTCTTTTGCATTTTCAGATCAAGAAAGGAAAATTCAATGAGTAATACTGACAGAATGGCCAATGTAGAGCCGGTCAAACTTGGACCAGACAGCTCGTTTAAGTTTAAATGCCACCCCGGTGTGGAATGTTTTACCCAATGCTGTCGAGATATCAATATCCTCCTTACACCGTATGACGTGATTCAGCTTAAGAATCGGCTGGGCTTATCATCGGAAGAATTTCTCACCCTTTATACCGAGCCTCAAATGTTGGAAAAAACAGGGTTGCCGGTTGTGACGTTAAAGTTCTTGGATGAAGAAAAATCGGACACCGAGAGCAAAATATGTCCCTTCGTCAGAGAAGATGGATGTCTTATTTATGAAGATCGCCCCACCACCTGCCGTTATTATCCTCTCGGTGTCGCCTCCCTCAGTCACAAAGAAGAGGCGGATGATGAGGAATTTTATTTTTTTGTGCATGAGCCCCACTGCCTCGGCTTTAAAGAAGACAAGTTATGGACGGTCCGTGCATGGCGTCAAGACCAGGGCGTCGATATTCACGATAAAATCAACGCGGAGTGGACGGATTTAGTGGTCAGGAAGCGGTCATTTCCGCCGAACATGCAACTGACGGAGCAGACTAAAAAGATGTTTTTTTTAGTCAGTTATAACATCGACAAGTTTCGGGAGTTTGTTTTCAAAAGCTCCTTTTTAGAGCGCTATGATATAGACGATGCTACACTAAAAAAGATTAAAAATGATGAAATTGCGTTGCTGGAATTTGGCCTGCAATGGCTCAAGTGGCTGTTGTTTAAGGAGGGGGAATTTAAAGCAAAAGAAAATTCAGACAGCGCCTAAGGTTTTTACACTCCAGAATACTCATAACGCCGGCATTTCTGATGGTTCGAAATTACCGGCGTTGTGATTTAAATCTACGATTGGTTACCCGAATTAGTACTCGGGATAACAAAGACCCTCCCAGTTCGAACTGTTCTCCAAACGCTCTCCAATATCCACATTAAAAAAATCCGCCACCGGCTGCAGAATTTCAGGTGCATTGGACTGAACGGTACGTACCGCATCCAGAACCACATTCAAACCATTTTGAGACATTTTTCCCAGGGGCGGTCGGCACATTCCTGACGGCATCCCCAGAATCGACATCAATGTTTTATACGCCAGGGGATTTCGAGCCCTGCAGACCACATCGCCGTAAGGCGTTTTTTCGGTGGTTTTAACGGTTACCAAGTTAAAAAGCGGTCCGAGTTTCAGCATCAATGTTTTGGCCTCTGATTGGTTTCCGTCATTAAGCAGCTGAACCATTTGGGTGACCGCCTTGGGAGCCACATTCGATGCCACGGAAATCACACCGGCGGCGCTAATCTTGGGATCAACCATCATTTCATAGGTCATACCATCGTCACCCGACAGTATGGTAAATTCCGGTCCACAGCACTCCCTGGTTCGTCTCATATTCTCCAAATTGGCAGTGGCTTCCTTGACCGTATTGACATTGGGATAGGCCGTGTATAGCAGCGCTAAATCCTCCGGCAACAGTTGAGCACCGGTTCTACCGGGAATGACGTAAGGTATAATGTCTAGATCGGGCAAGGCTGATGCGATGGGTGCGACATACTCCCGGCGGATTTCAAGGGAACTCGGTCCATTGTAATAGGGGTCCACCAACAGGACTGCATCCGCACCAGCATCGGCTGCATGTTTTGATCCTTCGAGGGATTCCCCCGTATTATTGCTTCCTGTTCCGGCAATGCAAACGCACTTGTCTTTCGTATTCCGGGCGACTGCTTCAATGACGTTGTTGTGTTCATCCCAGTTCAACACTGGGCTTTCTCCAGTGGTTCCAACCGCCAGAATTCCGCTGATTCCATTTTGAATCTGAAATTCCACCAATTTTTCTAGGCCCTCGTAATCGACTTCACCATCCTTAAACGGCGTTGCCAATGCTGTGTAACATCCAGCGTTCATAGTGCACCCCCTAAACGATATATTGACGTTGATCATCCGTAAGGTACGAATACTATTGCGAGTCGCACGCTTGCACCTTATTCGACGGTAGATAAAAGGTCCTGTAATGTCAAGCAAAAAGATATGTACCGGATGGGAGGCAGGCATCATTTCGACAATAGTGGTTATTTTCTTGATAAACGCCAGGTGTCAGCGGAGCGTGCGACTCCATTTTTTCGGTCGTGTGAAATTCGCATGTGATTGTTAATCGGTGGCGTGAACTTTAATTTTTGACAAAACCTGGGAATATTATTAAATTGGTCAATAGACCCGACATCGATATAATAATTTTAATATGAAGAATACCATTATTAAGGAACTAAGATTACCATGACAAAAGCCAAAACTGTTGAAGACTATATTGCCCAGCAACGAGCGGCCATTGCCCAGAATCCGGAATGCGGAAATTCACATTATAATCTTGCCTTAGCACTTTTGGGACAGCAGCAATATGAGGAAGCCGAAAAAGAATTGTACGAAGCGGTTGATTGCAGCCCAAGTTTGGCGGAGGCGTATGTACTGTTAGGCGGAATCTGTTTGCAGAGAGGCGATCTGGATGGGTGCCTGAAATATAACCAAATGGCGATTAAATCTCGACCCGGTTTTTCGGAGGGTTATGGAAATATCGGATTTGTAGAACTTCAACGAGGCAACGTCGATGAGGCGATAAAGAACCTGGAACGAGCTACTGCGTTTAATTTCAGATACGTGCAGGCATTTGCCAATTTAGCCAACGCGTATTTAATGAAGGGTAGAGTGGATGATGCCATTGAAGCCAATTTGAAGGCCATAAAGCTGCACGCCGACTTTGCTCCGTCCCATAATAATCTGGCCATCGCATATCTTGAAAAAGAACAATACGATCTGGCCGCCGAACACTGTGACAAGGCCCTTGAACTGGGATATGATGTTGCTCCTGAGATCCGCAAAGAGATTGACCAACACCGTAATTAACGTTGGTGGATGACAGATGGCGGAAGAAACACCGTGATGAAAATTGGATATGGATCGATAATTCTCTATGTTTGTTCACGGTTTTGTGTTCTCTGAATTCTAAAGAAACCATGTTCGCCATGCCACGATTTTCCTACCATGTCTACCACCTCGAAACACCCATATCTCCCCTTAGTGACCGCTGGAAAAAACGCTTGCCGTTAGCACGGCATATGTCCGGGGGAAATCATGCTGAAATCTACATGAGCTACGGAGAATATTTTGACGCCGCGCGTTCTTTTTTTGAAAGAGATGGTTGCGACATGCTTTGCTTGGCGCTAACTAGGCGCCTTGAGCAAACGATTACACCGGGCGATCTTCGCGAGATTCGAATCATCCTTGAAAAACATGGCGAGTTCTATCATCCGGCTCGTATTGAAACCACCCTGGGCGGGCAAACATTCTGCTTCGTTCTCAATATTGCTCTATCCGAAAGCGGAAATCGGCACATTAAAGACGAGTATCATAACTTAAAAAAACTCAATGATGAATTTGCCGTTTCATTTTTACCTCGAGTATACGTCTTCGGCGACATTGATTTTCAGGAAAAGCGCAACATACGGATGTTTCTGGGAGATTGGTTTGAGGGTTACCACGAATTTCATCTCTCCAGGGATACCTCCGATAATCAATTCAAAATTCGCGTCTGGGATGATGAAAACGGCCGGTTTTTTCTGAATTCCGAACAAACAACGACACTTTACACCCAGGCTGCCAAAATCATGACTTATTATTACAATGTACAGACGTTTGAGCACATATCTGCGTGGCATCACGCTGCCGGAGACTTTGTCGTCAAGCTGGATCAAGGCGGCCTTGACGTAAAACTGATTAGCGTGCGTAAATATACGCCCCTTTTTCAAGACGTAAATGATCAGGACCATGCAGTAGAAAATGCCAAATTGGTTTTGCAGGCCTTGTTGATTTTTTTTTTAAATCTTTCGATTAAGATGCGGCTGGATCGTATCGATGGCATCGGGGACTTTGTTTGGTCGGATCCCTGGGTCGCTCAAACCACCGTGGCAGGTGTATTTGAAGGTCTTGCCCAAAAACGCGCTGTTCCATCCCTACCTGATTCCATTTCTTTATGCTTTAAAACCTATCTTTCCATTTGCACCAGAGATGATCTGCTTGAGTTGTCTGAATTCCTTGTAAGTACCTATAATCTTTCAAAACCGGAAACTGCCGTAATCAAAAAACACCTATCCGAGCACGTCCAGAGCTTATATCAAGCTGTCCGAGAGTTTTAAACTCGACGAGTACAATTTATGTTTCACTACTACATAGTGCGATTCATTTTTTTTTATCCGCAAGATAAGGTGTTTTTTACAATTTCGAATTTTTTTAACGCGTTAAGCTAATGAAAGGTTGCTTTTTTATTGACAAGATCGGAGATACATTTTATATCTGCCCCTTGGTTTTAAATTTGGAATTTTTCGCGAGAAAACTAATAAATTAAGTCAAAAAAATCCAAATACCGAGAGGAGGTGACAGCGGCAGTTCCGCATATGAACGATTTCTTTTTTGAGTAGTTTTCAGGATCAAATTAACACTATGGAGGTAAATAATGGCAAAACACAAGACCCCTTTGTTGGACCAGCTTGAAAGCGGGCCATGGCCGAGCTTTGTGTCTGATCTCAAGCAGCAGGCCGAAGTGAGGGCCAAAAATGAAGCGAATGTGGAATATCAGATTCCCCAGGATGTTGTGGAAGACCTGCTGGGTGTACTGGAGCTTTCCTACAAGCACGGTCGGACCCATTGGAAACACGGCGGAATCGTTGGTGTGTTCGGCTATGGCGGCGGTGTCATCGGACGCTATTGTGACCAACCCCAGGAGTTTCCGGGTGTGGCGCATTTTCACACCATGCGCGTCAACCAACCCGGAGGTAAATTTTATACAGCAGAATACCTCAGGCAACTGTGCGATCTATGGGATTTTCGCGGCAGCGGAATTACCAACATGCACGGATCCACCGGTGATATTATTTTTCTCGGAACCACCACACCCCAGCTGGAAGAAGTTTTTTATGAGATGACCCACAATTACAACCAGGATCTGGGTGGATCCGGCTCCAATCTGCGGACCCCTTCCGATTGCATCGGACAGGCCCGCTGCGAGTATGCCTGCTATGACACGCAGGCGCTTTGCTATCATTTAACCCAGGAATATCAGGACGAGCTTCACCGACCGGCCTTTCCTTACAAGTTTAAATTTAAATTCGATGGATGCCCCAATTGCTGTGTGGCCTCGATTGCGCGAGCCGACATGTCTTACATCGGGACTTGGCGTGATGATATTCGCATCGACCAGGAAGCGGTCCAGGCCTACATCGGGGGTGAGATCGCACCCAATGCCAATGATCACAGCGGCCGTGACTGGGGTCCGTTTGACATCCAGAAAGAAGTCATCGATCTTTGTCCCACCGAATGCATGTGGATGGAAGACAACAAACTGATGATCGACAACAAGGAGTGTAACCGCTGCATGCACTGCATCAACGTCATGCCCAGGGCTTTGAGAATCGGTGAGGACAGAGGCCTATCAATCCTGGTCGGTGCCAAGGCCCCGATTCTCGATGGAGCTCAGATGAGCTCCATGCTGGTTCCCTTCATCAAAGCCGAAGAGCCCTATGATGAAATCAAGGAAGTGATTGAGAACATCTGGGATTGGTGGATGGAAGAGGGCAAAAACCGTGAGCGGCTCGGTGAACTCATGAAACGTCAGGGTTTTCAGAAGTTACTCGAGGTGACCGGGCTTGATCCCGATCCGCGGATGGTACAGGAACCCAGATCCAACCCTTACATTTTCTGGAAGGAAGAAGAAGTCGAGGGTGGTTGGACACGTGACATCAACGAATTTAGAAAATATCATCAGAGATAAGGGGGAAAACCATGGCATTTGTATCTTCAGGTTATAATCCTGACAAACCGATGGAAAACCGCATCAGTGACATCGGTCCAAGAAAATATGATGAATTTTATCCGCCGGTGATTGCCGCAAATAAAGGCAAATGGTTGTATCATGATGTGATTAAGCCCGGTGTATTGGTGCATGTGGCCGAATCCGGCGACAAGGTGTTTACCGTCAGGGTCGGTGGGGCCCGTCTGATGAGCACCACCCATATCCGTGAAATCTGCGAGATCGCCGAAAAACACTGTGACGGCTATTTACGTTTCACGACCCGCAACAACATTGAATTCATGGTGGACAGTGAAGACAAGGTCGATCCGCTGGTTCAGGATCTTGAAAGCCGCAAGTTTGCCGGTGGCAGCTACAAATTTCCCGTCGGCGGCACCGGTACCGCGATTACCAATATCGTCCACACCCAGGGTTGGATTCACTGTCACACACCGGCTACGGATGCATCCGGACCGGTGAAAGCCACCATGGATGTACTCTTTGACTACTACAAGGAGCACAAACTTCCGGCCAAATTACGAGTATCCTTGGCCTGCTGTCTGAACATGTGTGGTGCGGTACATTGTTCGGATATCGCCATTCTGGGATACCACCGCAAACCGCCGCTGCTGGATCATGAATACCTGGACAAAATGTGCGAAGTTCCGCTGGCGATTGCAGCCTGCCCGACCGCGGCCATCAAGCCGTCCAAGGTTGAGATTGCCGGGAAAAAGGTCAATAGTGTGGCGGTAAAAGAAGACCGCTGCATGTTCTGTGGCAACTGCTACACCATGTGCCCGTCCATGCCCTTGGCTGACACCGAAGGCGACGGTATCGTCATCATGGCCGGCGGCAAGGTCTCCAACCGCGTCACTGCACCGAAGTTCTCCAAGGTAGTCGTGGCGTTCATTCCGAATGAACCGCCGCGTTGGCCGAAAACCACTGAGACGATCAAAAAAATCGTCGAAACCTACGAAAAAAACGCCAACAAATACGAGCGTCTAGGTGAATGGGCTGAACGCATCGGATGGGAGCGCTTCTTTGAAAAATGCGAATTGGAATTTACCCATCACCTGATCGATGATTTCCGCGATCCAGCCTATTTTACATGGCGCCAGACAACCCATTTTAAGTTTTAAGCGCTGATCATAATATACAGGGGACATTTAACATGATGTCCCCTGTATTATATCGAAAAGAGGTTAACCATGGAATACGAAGAAGCAAAAGAAAAAATAGTCGCCGGACTGCAGAAGAAATCAAAGTCCAAGACCAAATTTTATTTTAACGACTTGACCAAAATCCTTGATTTAAAACCCCGTGAAGCCAAGAAGCTGATAAACAAGTTGGTGCAGGATGAAGTTCTCGAGTACTGGTCCAGCGGAAGCACATCGTTGTACGGCCTCAAAGGTACCGGGAAACAGGCAGGGGCAGAGCACGAAGACTAGACATTGTTAAATCAATCGCCATCTTTTTGATTTTGAAGTGGTCTCAATGCAGCCCGATGAAATGGAATTTTCCCGAATAATCATTGCTGCCCTGCGTGGGGGATCGGGAAAGACCATACTGTCCGTCGGTCTGATTGCCGCTTTTAGCGATCTCGGCAAATCCATCGCTCCTTTCAAAAAAGGTCCGGATTATATTGATGCGGGCTGGCTGGCGCTTGCTGCCGGCCGGCCTTGCTACAATCTGGATTCATTTCTTTTAAGCCCAAACGAAAATTTCCAGTCATTTCTATCGCATTCCATCGATTGTGATATTTCCATTATCGAAGGCAATCGCGGTCTTTATGATGGAATCGACCTTGAAGGCAGCACCAGCACGGCGGAGCTCGCAAAGCTGCTCAAGTGTCCGGTGATCCTATGTGTTGATTGCACAAAGATTACACGGACCATGGCAGCGGTCGTATCGGGCTGTGCAATGTTTGATCCGGAAGTTGATATCAAAGGGATCGTTCTTAACCGTGTGGCCAATCCCCGCCATGAAAAAAAATTACGGGATAGCATTGAGCATTATTGCGGCATTTTAGTGTTGGGCGCCATTCCAAAGTTGGGTGAACAATATTTTCCTGAACGCCATCTTGGACTGGTACCCAGCCCCGAGCACGATTGGGCACGAAATTCTATAGACGCGATGAGCGAAATTGCTGGACAATACATTGACCTTGAGGCAGTTGCGACCATTGCCGGGAGCGCACCCGAGCTGAAGGCAGAGGACGGAGAACAAAGGGCAGAAGAAAGAGGCCAAAGAACAAAATGGGTAATTCGCAAGGCGCAAGTCGGGAAACAAGAACGAGAAATAAGGGATCGGCATCCAGAGGCCGGGAACAGCCGAAAAGAGTCAGGCCATTGCATAACCGGAATCACCGTTGACTATCAGGCTCCTCGTATTGGTGTCATCCGGGATTCGGCATTTCAGTTTTATTATCCTGAAAATATTGATGCGTTGGTTGCCTGCGGAGCAAAAATCAAGTTTATCAGCCCCTTGCTTGATCACCAGTTACCGGAGTTGGATGCGCTTTACATTGGCGGGGGATTTCCGGAGACCCATGCTGAGCAGCTGGCAGCGAATCAGTCGTTTAGCCGACAACTGAGGGCGTTTGTTGAAGACGGTTTTCCGATCTACGCCGAATGCGGTGGATTAATGTATCTGGGAGAAGCGCTGATATTGGAAGGCAAACGTTATCCAATGACGGGTATTCTACCGGTGGTATTTGATTTTTATAAAAGACCCCAGGGTCACGGATATACCATTGTTACCGTGGAGCGAGAAAATCCCTATTACGATATCGGTTTTGAAATCAAAGGCCATGAATTTCATTATTCCAGAGTGTCGAAATGGTCTGGAGCCGACAGCGATCTGGTATTCCGCATGAAACGCGGCGTCGGCATTGAGAATCATAAAGACGGCATCTTATATCGAAATGTGCTGGCAACCTACACCCATATCCATGCCCTTGGAACCCCCGAATGGGCAGAAGCTTTGGTTCGTAATGCTGTTGAATACAAGAATTCCAAATACTCTGCCAGGTAGGTTTCCCAAAACACGACGTTGCACTGATTAGATGTTGGATAACCCAATCAAGAAAGATGTTCTTAGGATCGTAAAAACCTCGCCTACCAAGCTAACCCCACGCGCGTTAGAGAAAATCATATCTGAAAGGTACCAGTTAGAGCCCAAACAAATTAAATTATTGATCAGGGATTTAGTCTCCGATAGGGAGATAACCTACTCCTACAAATTTGGCAGCACGTTTTTGGAACAATCCTTCGACAAACCAGTTCGTGTTTCAAAACATGTTGTGCTGAAACCGCCCGCGTGTCGCTATCACTCCAAACCCCGTGATATTGTGGTTCAAATTAAATCAGGTGCTGCCTTTGGTGATGGTCATCATCCAACCACCCGCTTGGCGATTCAAGGCATCGAGTATGTTTGCCTGAACCGCAAAAAACTGGCCGACGATCCATCAAGCAGCGTGTTGGACATCGGTACCGGATCAGGAATATTGGTCGTCACGGCCGTATGTTTCGGAATTTCCAAGGGGTTTGGAATTGACATTGATCCCTGTGCCCGGGTGGAAGCCTATGAAAACGTCATAGCCAACGGGCTTGAAGATCGCATAGTGATATCTAAGCAATCCTTTGAAAACCTCGATCAGAAGTTTTCGATGGTTACCGCCAATTTGCGATTTCCGACGCTGAGCAGTATGATGAACCAGTTAGTCGAGACGACTGCACCCCACGGATTCCTCATCTTATCGGGGATAAAAGACTCCGAAATGCAAAGCCTGCTGGAGCTATATACCGAAAAAAATTTCAGACGGCTTTGGTCGGCAAATGAGCTTGGTTGGGCAGGGGTTGTTTTACAGCGATGTGGATAAAGTGAATTCTGTCTATTGTAGAAAAAGATTGAGCGCAGCGATTCAATCCTTCGACATTCGTTATTCGATATTCTGCGCTTCGCATTTATACCAATTGTAGTTTCACACGAGCAGCGCCGTTGGATAAGTAAGGGGCAAGCACACTATCGTTGCTTGCCCCTTCTTTAATCAAAACGATTTTAATCAATTACGATTTTTTATTTTTGGGATGACACTTGGCGCAGGTTGTGGGTGCCTTCTTGGGTTTGTATTTTTTGTTGAAACTTTTATGGCAGCCTTTGCAATTTTCGTGGATGGCTTCTGCGTGATACTCTAATTTTTCTTTTTTGCTGAGCTTGGGGGCATCTTTGCCTTTAGGCCGTTCGCCGGGTTTTTTGTGACACTCGATACAGCTTTGAACCTTAGTGTCACAGGTTATATCTGCCAGGGGCTTGTTGTTTTCATCGTGATGGCATTCACCGCAACCTCGTTTATACAAATCCGGATAGTCCTTGGCATATACCTCGCCGTGCTTTTTATGATCGAATTCGACGACACCTTTGGTATGCTTTTCATACTTGGCATTCTCCATCTTGATGATTTCCGGACACGCAGCATAAATACCGGCGGCGATGAATAAGGTGGCGATTCCCAAAATTACAGTGGTAAACACATGCTTCTTATACATAACTGAATACCCCTCCTTTTATTTTAGGTTTTTACATCCCCTGGTTGGCCATCAAAACCTCTCTTTATCAATTCAATCGAACTCTGTCAACGGCAAATACAAGATTATTTTTAAAGCTAACTCATTAATATTTAATGAAATTATTTAATTACCGGATAATATCTTTCAGCATATGCTCAGACTCTTCCAATCCGTTACCGACTAAGACGTGTCGGTGATAAAAAAAGTTTACAAAGAGGTTATCTTTTTTTCCCTGTTTCGATCCCTGGGGTTAACCTGCCTTTTGTTCAGCTTCTTTGACGTCCGGCTTTTTTTTGCCGAATATTTTGGCTCCGATGATACTGATTTCATAGAGGACCATTAACGGCAGCGCCATCATAACCTGCGTGATGACATCCGGAGGGGTGAGGATGGCGGCACCGACAAAAAACAAGAGCAAGGCATATTTTCGGTTTTTTTTCAAAAAGTCTACGGAAACAAGGCCCAATTTGGCCATAAACGTGAGCACCAGAGGAAGCTCAAATACCACGCCAAAAGCTAGTAAAAGCTTGGCGGAGAACCCGAAATACTCCTTCATGGAGGGCAAAGGTCGGATGGTTTCGGTGGCAAATCCCAGAAAAAATTTGAATCCCCATGGAAAAACCATGAAGTATCCAAAAAGAGCTCCCCCAACAAAAAAGACCGAGGAAAGGAGAACGATCGGTCCCAGCAGCCGGCGTTCTTTTTTATAAAGTCCCGGGGCCACAAACATCCAGAAGTGATATAAAATGATTGGGCTTGCCAAAATGATGCCGGATAAAAAAGCTACTTTTAAATAGGTGAAAAAGGCCTCGGGTAAACCGGTATAAATGAGTGTTTCGCCCTCTTTCATGACTTTGATCAGGGGCTGAACCAGGATCGTAAAGAGGCGCTCTTTAAACCCAAAAGAAAGCAAAAATCCGACACCGATGGCAATAAAACAGGTTATTAAACGTTTCCGGAGCTCTTCCAGATGAGACGTAAACGGCAATTTTTCATCTTCACGCATCGTCAAAGAATCCTTCTAGCTTTTCTTTTTTTTCTCATCCTGTGTCCGAGACTCCTCCTCTGCTTTAGCTTTTCCCCCGCCAGATGAATCTGGATCTGTATTCAGATTGTTAAAAGTATCTTTTAGGCCCTTCAAATTTTCAAAATCATCGGTCTCAGATGCCCGGTCGCTTTTTTTTTCCTCGTCGGCATCCGTGCTGTCGAAGGCCTTCGTTGCCGGCTCGAGCTTTGAATCCACAGCTTCTTTAACATCTTCATTTATATCATCAAATGCTTTTTTCACCTCGGCCAATTCACTGTCGATTTGCATCGTCTCTTTGAATTCATTGGTCGCCTTTTTGAATTCCCGCATTGCCCGGCCAAGTGATTTGGCCAGATCCGGCAATTTCTTCGGACCAATTACAATCAGAGCGATTGCCAGGATCAAAAGCATTTCAGGCATTCCAATGCCGAACATAAGGTACTCCTGATATTTTGTTAATTATCGTCGATTTTGTGTAAAAGAATATGTTAAGTACTGGTTTCGAAACAATGTGTCAAGGTAAACTAAATCTAATGTTAGCTCTCAGGGCCGAGTGTTTTTTGTAAAATACAAATTGCAGCCTAACCTAGTTAGCTGTTTTACATCTGCACGGCGGAAATGGACATTTAGGCTTGTAGTTTAGCCTTTGATCCGGCTATTCCGGCTTCAAAACTAGAAAATATAGTTCCCCCGTCTGCTTCATATGGCCGGCTGCAATTTCCGCATAAGGTCCACTACCCCAGAAAATATCCACCCTCCCCGGCCCGGTTATTGCACCGCCAGTATCCTGATTCAATGCGAATCGGGCGCAACGCGTCCAGCGTTGAATCTGTTCGCTGCCGTCGATGACCGGTGTTTCGGTAGTGATGTATGTGAGCGCAGCCTTGGGAAACAACCGGCGATCCGTAGCAATGGAACGTCCCGGTGTAAGTTTGACATTAATGCTACCCAGAGGGCCATCGGGCTCGATCTTAAAGAAAACATAACTGGGATTGTAGTTTAGAACAGACGCCAACTCCTGCGGGTGTCTCTCCAAATATTCACGGATTTTTTGCATCGACATTTCTTCGCGGGAGATCTTCTCCTCATCGATCAGCAATTTACCGATGCTGCGATACGGTCTTCCATTGGTGGTATGGTAGTGAACATTTAATGCATTGCCGTTGTCCAGGTAAACTTTGCCGGAACCCTGTATTTGAAGGAAAAAGACATCGATTGGATCCTTTACCCAGGCCAACACTTCGGCACGGCCATCCAGGACACCGTTGGCCTCGATGGCGCTTCTTTCGTAATAAGGAACAACAGTTTTTTCTGTAAAACGGCCGATGATTTTTTTACCGGTGTAACTATCAGAAAACAGCGAAAGATCGATGGTAATAAGGTCCTGTGGTACAGCGTAAATCGGATACCTATATTTCTCATTACGAACAAGACGGCCGCTGAGGCGGGGTTCGTAATAACCGGTGTATAACACCTCCCCGCGACCCTCTCTGCCGATCGACTGGTAAACTAGATAGTTAGATCGAATGAATTCGTTTAACTCTCCTGCGGACGGGTTTGTTTGAATATAATCCTGAAACCTCTGCATGGAACGGATCATATGATCTGTTGCATAGCGGTCTTTTCCGAAGATAAACTCCCTATCCGGGGGCAGCTTGGACAGATAGGAAATGCTTTTTTGTATACTGTGCTCAAGACCGTCATAGGTCATATCGTCTGTGAAATCCGGAAATGACCACGATGAAAGTCGTTTCATCGCGCTCTCTGGGGTGGGCGCCTTGGTTGGCCGGATACAACCTGAAATAAAAATATTTAGATAAAGTGCGATCCCAATGATACACCAGCAAAATGTAATTTTCTTCATGGACTATGTATAATTCCTTTACGTGGTTACCCTGAAAGCACAAGTAAGTCACCCATCCGCCAAGCGGCTCACCATCAACGCCTATTCCAAGAGACGTCACTTGGGTGTTGTAGATAGCTGGATTTCTTTATTTGCTCACGGCTTTTCTTTTGAAGGTTCCACTTTTACCGCCTGATTTCTTTAGCAGCTGAATATCAGATATCGTCATTTCCCGGTCATAGGATTTGCACATATCATAAATAGTTAAAGCCGCCACCGAAACAGCCGTAAGAGCCTCCATTTCGACACCGGTTTGATCAATGGTGCGCACCGACCCTTCGATCATAATGCAGTTTTTAGTCTCTTCCGCCACGAAATCCACTTGTACATGGGTTATATTTAGGGGATGGCACATCGGAATTAATTCCGATGTTTTCTTTGCCGCCATGATGCCGGCGATTCGAGCCGTTTCGAGAACATTCCCTTTTTTGACCTTTTGATTCCGTATTAGTTCGAATGTTTCCGGCTTCATAAAGACCGCGCCACCGGCAACGGCTACTCGCACCGAAGACTTTTTGGCCGTGACATCCACCATACGAACCTGGCCTTCATTATCAATATGGTTAAATGACGACACGCTAGCCCCCTATAAATTGAATAATATTTATTGAAAATTGAATACTATTGGAAGCTGCTACGCTCCATCAATCCTATCCGTTGAAATATAAAATTGAAAAAGTTCCTCAATAGTCAATCTTTGATTTAAAGTTGTCAATTAGAAAAAGTACTCCGTTTTTTTCGTTACCGTAGTTTTAATGAGATTGAGTGTTTCGGATAAAACAGCAATTACATTTTCCCGAATATCACCGGCTACGACCAGAAACATGACGTCGTCTCCGACGGTGAGATCCCTATTTTCGGCTATTTCCACCTTTATGTCGACAATTCCGGGTTTCTTTTTTTGCTCATGTACGAGCTGATCAAGTTTTTGATGATCAACGGTTACCTTGAGCCCGCTTACTTTGCGACCGGCCCGGGATGTTGCACGAACAACACCGTTGTGGCACAGGATCATTCCGACTTGGTCAAAATCCGTATGCATTTTGATTGAGTTGATTAGTTTATTGATGTCCATGTTGAATTAGTTCCTCGGCTCGGTTCAGATCTTGCGGTCTATTGATGTTGAAAAATGAGACTAAATCAGGATCCTTGGCCCGTAAGACGCGTTCCGGGATTTTTTTGATACGTTTTTTGCGAAGTGCCAATTGAATCTTAAATTTGTCTTGACGAAGATGATCTTCTGCTGCCTTCAGACAGCGCTTTGAATAGACGGCGCACAGGGGTTCCATTCCGGAGGAGGTTTCAGGCATAACCAGGTCAATGTTTGATTCGATATACCCCAAAATAGTTTCAACCACTTCTTTTTTTAGAAATGGCGTATCACACGCTGAAAAAAAACCAAACGGATGTTTCATATAAAAAAGACCTGCGTGTATTCCTGTCAGAGAGCTGCGAATGGAGAACAGATCGGTCACGATATTTAAATTCCATTCAATATATTTAAGCGGTTCATTTGTCACCAGAATAATTTCATCGAACAAATCCGAAAAAACATCATATAATCGGTCCAGGATACGCTTTCCGCCAACTTGAATAAATGCTTTCTCTTTGCCGAAAAATCGGGTGTTGAGTCCACCTGATAATATCACGCCGCTACAGGGAAATTTCATGCCTAAAGGTTCTGTATCCGAGAATTTGTAAGTTTAGCCGGAATTGGAGTCTTTAATTCACGTTTTTTCATCCCACCAACCGCTGATTAAATATTCAGCATAGGAAAATTAGTAGGCAAAATCAAGGTAAATTCAAGGGGTTTGCTCAATATGCGTTTTTGACAAAGACATTCATGTTGATCTCATCAAACGAGATGATATAGAGGGAAGCAAACGGAACTCAGAGTGCCGAAGAAAGAAAACCGCTGTCTGGGATAAGAAAAAGAAAATAAGAACCTTAAAAGCCGGAAGGGAATTTGGGAAGATGAGTACTGAAGAACATAAAAAACATGCACCCAAGAAGGTGAGCATCGGAATCATCACGGTTTCAACAACCCGAGCCCTTGTGGATGATAACAGCGGAAATTGGATCAGCGACAAATCCAGACAAGAAGGCCACGATGTCGTGTTTCATAAGGTCATTCCCGACGATGCTGATATTATTGAAACCACGCTCAAAAACCTCATCCAAACGGAAAGCGCCCAAGTGATTCTCATGACCGGTGGAACCGGTATTACCCAAAAGGATGTTACGATCGAAGCCGTGAGCCCCTTGTTCAAAAAAGAATTGTCTGCATTCGGTCCGATGTTTGCTCTGCTTAGTATGAAGGAAATTGGTTCGGCGGTAATTTTATCGCGTGCCACCGCAGGGGTGGTAGGATCCGCAGTAGTGTTCTGTATGCCGGGAAGCCTGAATGCCTGCAAACTTGCCTGCACCGAACTGATTTTTCCAGAATTAGGTCATTTGGTGAAGCATGTTGATGATTAACGATACCCTGCGCCATAATAAAATGCTCATTTGATCGACTATTATAAAACTTTGATAACAACTAGCGTCTCATCATCTTTTCTCTCAGCATAACTTCGAAAATTTTCCAGGCTAGCATAGATCTTTTTTAAAATGTCTTCGGCAGGCTTGTGGGAATGTTCACGGACAATCGCCATTAAGCGTTCATTGCCAAAATATTCATTTTGTGGGTTGCAGGCTTCCTTGAGTCCATCTGTTCCGATTAAAATAATTTGACCCGATTTGATTCGTAACGTCGATTCCTCGTAACTCCAATCCTCCAACACGCCTAGTGGTAAGCCCTGGCCTCCGAGAGTGTTAAATGAATTTTTTGTTGGATCGTAAAGAAGAGCAGGCTCGTGACCGGCGTGCACCCAACGGAAGCACTTTTCATTAATATCTATTTCACTGTAAAACATGGTTATAAATAAGTTGAGTTCTTCGATATCCTGCACAAGCCGTTTGTTGACATCAGAAACAATTGATGCTCCCTTATCGGGGCTTAGGATGCGTTCCCTAAGAAACGCTCGCACAGTTGTCATTAGCAAGGCCGCCGAAATGCCGTGGCCGATTACATCGGCAACCACAACCCCGACCTTGTTTTGCCCCCATTCTGCAGGTTGAATAAAATCATAGTAGTCACCGCTGGTTTCATCACACCAAATGCTTTTTCCGGCGATGTCTAATCCGTCGACTATTGGATCGGATTTTGGCATCAGTTGTTGCTGGATCATACTGGCCTGGGCCAAGGACATTTTGACTTTTTTCAATTGGGTTTGATTAGTTGTAGTTTTACGATACTCTTCAATTCCGCTTTGAATGGTTGTTCCTAACGTATTGGCTGGACATGGTTTTGGATGAAACTTATATATACTGCCTTCGTTCACGGCTTTAATCGCGGTGGACATATCAGCGGAGCCGGTTAACATCATGCGCACGGTGTCGGGACTTGCTTTTTTTACCTGGCTGAGGAAGTCAATTCCATTCATTCCCGGCATAAGAAAATCCGATACAATTACGGCATAGGGTCCGTTTTGTTCGACCATTTTAAGGGCTTCTTTTCCATTAAGGGCGGTTTCAATCCGAAATTGATGACGTAGCTGACGCTTAAGTCCTGCCAGTACCATGGCATCGTCATCCACTAAAAGAACCTTGTCCTTCATTATGCGTTCCTTTCGGTCAACTCGCTGCAAACCTGACGCCACACAGGTATTTGATGGGTTACTCCTAATGTCTCCAAGTAATTCGTATCCCATGGCAACCCGTTGCCTGGATCGGGGGTATTTCGAGCTTCATAGTCAAGGGCATCACTTATATGCACAGCGGTAAGCAATCCCATACTCTGGATCATGCTTTTACCGGGGCGGTGATGAAATGCGATTGCTTCTATGATGGCATTGTCCAATCTCCAAAGCCCCATTAAATACGCACCGATTTCTGCGTGACTGGTTCCAAATTCTTCATATTCCAATTGCCATAGATTTTGGTTGGAAGATTGTGCCTCAGTCAGCACCTGTTGGTAATGTTTTGGGAAATTTGTTGCCAGAATGAGCTTTCCTAAATCGTGCAATAACCCGGCCATTAATGAATTATTGATAACATCTTGATCGAAGTTTTCATGCGTGGCAATAGTTTTGGTATACGTGCTGACCGACATGCAGTGATTGAAAAGGGAATCAATATTGAACCAGGAAAAATTTTTTTGACTGAATTCAGAAAAAATTTTGACTGAAAGCACGAGAGCCTTTATGGTTTCCATTCCAAGCAGTATGACAGCCTCCTGTGGACTGCCAATTTTACGGGAGAGTCCGAAAAATACAGAATTTACTACCTGCAAAATCTTGGCCGTCATGCTTATGTCTTTTGAAATAATCTCTCCCACTTTTTGGATTGAAGGATCGGGCGAATGCATCTCTTCAATAATTTCCGTGTATATGGAGGGCATGCTGGGAAGTGATTCAATTTGAGAGACAATTTTTTTAATAGACTCATCGGACAAAAAATTTCGCAAAGCAAACAGCTTTTCAAGGGTGTGTTTTAGTACCTCCGCCTCACACGGTTTTGAAAGACTTTGATGGGCTATCTGGACGGATTTGAGGGTTACCTCGTGTTCCAGGTGCCCGGAAAGGATAATACGCACGACGTGGGGATGTTGATTTTTTACTTTGGTCAGCAACTGATTTCCATCCATTACCGGCATTTTCAAATCGGAAATAATGACATCTATTCCGGTTATATTTAGAATATCCAACGCCTCTCGTGCACTCGAGGTAAACATCATTTCCCATTCATTGCGCATTTTTCTCAGAGTCCGCTGCAGACCCTTTAACACCATCGGTTCGTCATCAACGAACAGGATCCGTTTTTTCGCGTTTTCATCCATGCTTAAAAGGATCCTCTGTCATAGGTAATTCAATAATAAATGTCGTACCTTTGCCCTCCTGGGTTTTTAAATCAAGCCTGCCGTTATGCTTATCAACAATGACGGAATGGGATATAGCCAGACCCTGTCCGGAGCCTTTACCGGCTTCTTTAGTGGTAAAGAAAAGGTCAAAGATTTTGTGGCGAATTTCGTCCGGAATGCCGACGCCGGTATCGCTGATATAAATTTTCGCCAAGTTCCCTTTATGGCAAGTTCTGATGCAAATCGTTCCCTTCTTAGATGGATCGACTTTGCTTACTTCTGCGACGGCATGGGCGGCATTGACGATCATATTCAAGATTACCTGATTGAACTCCGCCCGAAAACAGGGGACTAAAGGCAAGGCTGTATCAAAATCTGTTATCAACTCAGCAACATACTTCCATTCATTGCGGGTAATGGTGATGGTCTTTTCAATTTCTTTATTGATGTCGGTAGGTTCCTTTTTAATCATACCTGGGTGGGCGAAAATTTTCATTGCTTGAACGATGTTGGAGATGCGATCCAATCCTTTCAAGGTATGCTCTACAGCGATCGGAATTTCCTCTTCTAGATAGGGTAAATCGATTTCTTCGACGCGTTCTTCAACCTGCTGAATGATATCATTTGTTATCGAGTTGGATTTCGCTGCCTCAAGTAACCGCTCGTACCCTTTGATAACGTGGAGTAAATCATCAAATGCATCCCGAAAGAAGCGGGTATTGTCTCCGACAAATTGCGTCGGTGTATTAATTTCGTGGGCTATTCCCGCGGCTAGTTGTCCAATAGCCTCCATTTTTTGTGAATGCTGCAGCTGGGTTTCCAGTTTTTTGCGATCCGTAATGTCTGCCGCTATGATAGTCAGTCCTAAGCTACTGTCATCATTGCCATTTGAAGTTTGGATGGTTAGCCCTAAATAACGTTCCTCATTATTCGCTCTGCGGAAGGCGACATCATCCACCCGTGTTGGACAACCCTCCATCCGGCTTTGAGAGATACCGGCAGCGATTTTATCCCAATCCCATTCAATGCCGCATTGACTGAGGGATAAACCGATTACATCTGCGGCGGCTTTGTTAAATACGTTTTCAGCTTTCGCATTCCAATGAACAATTTCGTTATCCTTTGACAGACCGATTATAATCGTAGGTAAAGAAGAAATCAGTTGATTTATTTCTGCAGGTGATTCTTTAATAGGCTTTGCAGTTCGTGGTTGCGCATTAATTTCTGGTGTGAAGGCGTCATCGTGATTCTGCAATGCGGCGATTTGTGCTCTATTTACGTTATCGATTGGTTCCATAAAATTAATAGATACTCTCCAGCAGCTTAACATGTAAAAAACATTATCGATTTTACATAAGATGGTTATCGGCAATAAAAAGGGAATCTTTAGCTCCATAAGCCGGCTCTTTTTCGTTAATATCTATATTTAAACCAACTTATTATATAATTCCCTGCGCGGGCTGGGAGTGAATCCGAAAATTTTTATCTACTACTGCTTGACTTATGGGGCCAATTTTTCTACTGAATCACATACACTAATTTAAAATCGATTTTGGTGTGTTGAATGTATCTAAAAACTTGCAATCTGGAGATTTTTAAATGATTGATTTTGATGAAGATTTCACCAGTGACTATAAGGTAAGGGACATCAACGCGGCGCGGGAGGAGGCCCAACAAATGGTCGACATCATCCTCACCCAGCCCCAAGAGACACCGCTTGAAGCCCGCAAAGAAATTGCCCGCAAAACCGTTCGTAACTTCCGAGATCACATTAACAGAGGATTCTTGGACTATCGCAAGTCGGTCACCGAGGCGAGCAATTTTGCAATGACCGAATGGACCGGGCAGGGATCGATTTTGGTTGATGCCCTGGATCGCGAATTTCTTGATGTCCTGGGTGGATTCGGGCTTTACTCTTACGGCATTCGCCATCCTAAAATTGTAGCTGCAGTCAAGGCCCAGCTGGATCGTTCGCCTCAATACAGCCAGGAATTGCTCGATCCGCTGCGAGCCCAGTTGGCAAGGGTTTTAGCTCTACTCACACCGGGGAAGATTCAATACGGTTTTTTTGCCAACTCCGGCACCGAAGCAGTGGAAGGCGGCATGAAACTGGCCAAATTATACACCCGGCGCAAAGGATTCATTGCGATGCTCAAGGCCTTTCATGGCAAGACTCTCGGCTCTCTCTCACTTATGGGCAAAAAAACGTATCGTGCACCGTTGTTGCCCCTTTTGGATGGTGTCAGGCATGTGCCTTTCGGTGATGCCGATGCGGTGGAGCAAGCCCTGGCAACAGCTAAAGCGGTGGGTGACGACATTGCCGCCGTAGTTGCCGAGCCGATACAGGGGGAAGCCGGTGCGGTAGTGCCGCCGGATGATTTTTGGCCACGACTGCGTGAGCTTTGTAATCATTATGGTGTATTGCTAATTGCTGATGAAGTTCAGACTGGTATGGGCCGCACGGGTAAGCTGTTCGGTGTGGATCACTGGAACGTGGCACCGGATATCATGTGTCTGGGCAAAGCGCTGGGAGGGGGGGTCGTACCCATGTCGGCCTTTATGTCTACCGCTAAAATCTGGGAGTGCATGGAGCCCAACCCCTTTATGCACACCACCACAACTGGAGGCAATCCTCTGGCGTGCGCAGCCGCTTTGGCCGCCATCACAGTGTTACTTGAAGAAGATCTGGCCGGTCAGGCGAGAACCAAGGGTGAGTATGTCCTCGAGCAATTACGGATACTCCAGGAACGCTATCCCGGCGTATTGGCTGAAGCCCGTGGAAAGGGTCTGTTAATCGGCATGGAATTTCCTACAGACGGTATTGGTTACAAGGTGGCTGCAGGGCTCTTTACCAGGGGCGTATTGACCGCCGGTACGTTGACCAATGCCAAAACCATTCGCATTGAACCGGCCCTCAATGTGCCTCGGGAAATTTTGGACGAGGTGTTAAATCGTATTGAGGATGTATTCAAAACCATTGAAATACCAAGGAGGCCTGAACCCATGAATCTCTATGCCGGACAAATACTCCATGTGGATCTGACCTCGGAAGAGGTTCAGAGCAGATCTATAAATAGGGAGTGGTTAAAAGACTATATCGGCGGTTGGGGATTGGCTAGCAAATACTTTTATGAACTTGTGGACGCGAAGGTAGACCCATTATCGGCCGCAAATGCCATAGTGATTATGACCGGCCCAATGTGCGGAACGTTAGCGCCCACCGGTTCACGTCTTTGCCTGGTATCCAAGTCGCCGCACACCGGGACCATATTTGAGTCGAATGTTGGTGGTGCATTCGGACCCGAACTGAAGTTTGCCGGCTACGATGGTATTGTTATCACCGGCCAGGCAAATCGCCCCCTTTTCTTGCGCATAGAAGATGACTGGGTGTGTCTTGAGGATGCCAGCGCGATCTGGGGCAAGGGAATTTTTGAAACCGAAGAATGGTTGGCAGAGACCATGGGGCACGGCGTCAAGAGCTTATCTATTGGACCGGCGGGAGAAAATTTAGTGACGTATTCCTGCATCGGTTCCGAGGCGTATCGCCAGCTGGGACGCGGTGGATCCGGGGCACTGTTGGGATCCAAAAAGCTGAAAGCTATCGCCTGCAAGGGTACCGGTGGCGTCCAGGTGGCGGACATGGGGGTTTTTTGGGAAAAAATCTCCGAACACAAAGAGTCCAATTTGTTCACCGATGAAAACATGTGGGCCAAAGCTCACGGTACGCCGATGCTCATAGATGTCATCAACGAAATGGGCATTCATCCCACGCGCAACTTTACCTCCGGGGTCAACCCCAAGCATCAAGCCCTGGATTCCGAAGCTATCCATTCGATTAAGATTGGTGACCGCGCCTGTGCTTCGTGCCCCTTGGGTTGTGGAAATTTTACCTCGGTCAATGGGGTCCAAATGGAAGGGCCGGAATATGAAACCCTGTGTCTTGGCGGATCGAATTGCGAAATTAACAATATGGAACACGTCATGCGTTTCAATCGACTATGCGACGATTTGGGGTTGGATACCATTTCTGCCGGTTCTACTATTGGTTTGGCCATGGGTCTGAGCGAATCCGGTGTTCATGATTTCGAATTGAAGTTCGGTGAAACCGATGCCTATCTAATGGTTGTCGAGGAAATTGCCTATTTGTCGACCGATCGCGGCAAGGATTTGGCGTTAGGTGCTGCCAAGCTGGCGGCCAAGTACGGCGTATCCCAGGAAGCTGCCCATTCCAAAGGCCTTGAGCTTCCTGCCTATGATCCGCGAGGTAGTTACGGCATGGGACTGGCCTATGCCACAAGCGAGCGTGGTGGCTGCCATTTAAGGGCCTTTCCCGTTTTTGCCGATGACCCATTTAAACTCAACGCCATGGCACGGGATGTCATCGACAAGCAAAACGCCAATGCGGCCAAGTGGTCTATGTGTTTCTGCGATTTCTGGGGATCGGTGGATACGGCTATCATGGCTGACATGCTTACTGCCGGTCTGGGGCAACAGATTTCTGCTGAAGACTTGAATAAGGTTGGTGAGCGGATCTGGAACTTAAATCGTTTGTTCAATCTTAAAGCCGGCCTAACCGGCGCCGATGACACGCTGCCGGAGAAAATAACGAAGCAGGCTCTCAAAGACGGGCCTCACGATGGTAGGGTCCTGAGTAAAGCGGATTTAGAAGAAATGAAAGCACTTTATTATAGTTTGCGAGGCTGGGATGAGGAAGGCAGACCAAGGCAGGAGAAATTGCGAGAACTGCGACTCGAAAACTTGTGAATGACCAACAAGATATACGCCGAAGCAAACGCTATTACTAGCTCTCTTAGCGGTTCGAAGAGTTCGAATCGTTTTCATGATTCATATTACGGTGGATTTTAAGATTCTGCGAATACAATCATTTTTGAAATTTTTCAAAACGGAGGAAATAGATGGAAAAGCATCTGCTAGCCATTCCCAATCGATGCACCGGATGTAATCGATGTGTGTATGCGTGTTCGGCAGTCAAAGAGGGCATGTTCATGCCCTCCAAAGCTCGCATCAAGATCAACAATTTCCCTTTGCAAGGCTATACGGTTCCGAGTGTCTGTTTTCAGTGCCCCAAGCCGGATTGTTTGGAGGCCTGTCCGGAGGATGCAATTTATAAAAACGAGCGGGGAGTTGTCGTTGTAAATGCTGCCAAATGTGACGGTTGCGGTGACTGCGTGACCGCCTGTCCTTACGGCATGATTGAGCAGTATTCTTCCGGTAAAGCCTTTAAATGCGATTTATGTGGCGGCTCTCCGGCCTGTGTCACAGAATGCAATTTCGGCGCATTGCTCTTCAAAGAGCCGGATAAAATTTCCCGCAAGCTACGAGGGGCGCAAATGAAGCAGCGCATCGAAGAAGGTTCGCCGGATAAAAAGCGGCATCAACTGGCCGCAAACATTTTGCATGATGCGGTGCGAATTCCACGAACGGCTGGTTACATGGGCTGATGGCCTGTGAAATCACGCATTGATTTGGAAATACGCGAATGAAATCGGCAAATGAAAAGGGCCTCTCCGTTATAGACATTGACAAAAGTTTTGGTGATGTTAAGGCGTTGATTGATGTATGCCTGGATGTCCGCGAAGGCGAGTTTTTTACCCTATTGGGACCATCAGGATGCGGAAAAACAACCCTACTTCGAATTATTGCCGGACTTGAGTTGCCGGACACCGGTCAGATCTTGTTGAGGGGGCAGGATATCACATCCTTGCCTGCAACCAAACGTCAGGTTAACACCGTTTTTCAAAGCTATGCACTGTTTCCGCACCTAAGCATTTTCGAGAATGTAGCCTTCGGACTTCGTTCTCGCAAGTTTTCCCAAGATGATGTAGAATCACGTGTAAACCGGCGCCTGGAGATGCTGGGCCTGGAAGAAATGGCCGAACGCTATCCCCATCAGCTTTCCGGCGGCCAGCAGCAACGGGTGGCCCTAGCCCGGGCTTTGGTCAATGAACCTGAAGTTCTGTTGCTGGATGAACCCATGTCCGCTCTGGATGCACGCCTGAGGGCTCAAGTTCAGGTCGAGTTGAGGCGCTTGCAGCGCAAGCTGGGACAAACGTTCATTCTGGTGACCCATGATCAGGCCGAAGCACTGGTTGTTTCCGACCGTATTGCTGTTATGAGCCAGGGTCGAATTATTCAGCATGGAACCCCCAAGGAAGTGTACGAACAGCCGAAGACGCGTTTTGTGGCCGAATTTTTAGGGGCCGCCAACCTGATCCAGGGGCGGGAGAAAAATGGCGGTGTTGAAACCGAACTTGGTTTCTTGCATCTGAACACTCCTCCCAATTGGAAATCCGGCACAGTGGCCATTCGTCCCGAGCGAATTCGAATCACCGCCAAGGCGTCTGAAATAAACGGCGTTAAAGTGCAAGTCCGGGAAGCCATTTATCGGGGAACCAACATTGATCTGTGGTGCGACCCAGGACCTTTGCGTGTACGGACTCCGGCCCAACGCAACTATGATACAGGAGACGAGGTATGGCTGGAACTGCCTCCGGAGGGATTGGTGATCTTGGATGAATAAGTTACTCGTCTGGTATGGTGAATTGACCACCCAGCAAAACCTCACAAAACGGGGTTTGGTCTTTCTGGGGGGCGGTATGCTCTGGCTCATGGTATTTTTGGTGCTTCCGGGATTGGTGTTGGTCGTGGTTAGTTTTGCCACTCGGGGTGCTTACGGCCAACTTGAGTGGGATTTCACCATCGAAAACTATAAACGACTGATGGGTTTCAGTTTGTTCGGATGGACCGCAGATTATATTGTCATCGTATTGCGATCCGTGTGGGTGGCCTTTGTTACCACGGCATTATCCGTGATCTTGTCCTATCCCTTGGCGTTTTTTATCTGTGCCCGACCCGAACGTTCCCGCTATCTATGGCTCACTCTGGTAATTATTCCGTTTTGGACGAATATGGTTATCCGAACCTATGCCTGGTTTTTGATCCTGGCTCCGGAGCTACCACTTGCCAAGCTGGCGTCATATTTCGGTGTGATTCCTTCGGGCAACCCGCTCTATCCCAACGCCTTTGCCGTGTATCTGGGTATGGTTTCCATGTTTCTGCCGTTTGTAGCCCTTCCTCTTTATTCCAGCGTAGAGAGACTGGACTGGGCCTTGGTGGAGGCGGCGCAGGATTTGTATGCCTCCAAAGTGAGGGTCTTTATGCAGGCCATTTTACCTCAAACGCTGCCGGGACTTTCGGTGGGCATCATCTTGACCTTTGTTCCCGCTATGGGAATGTTTGTCGTGCCCGATCTTCTCGGCGGAGCGAAGTACATGCTGGTGGGAAATCTCATTCAGCAGCAGTTCGGTGCCAGCCGCGATTGGCCCTTCGGCGCAGCTATCAGCATCGGTTTAATGATTCTGACGATGGTCAGTCTGCAGCTTTACCGGCGCAGAAGCAAGGAGATTGAGTTCGTATGAAACGGTCTCATCCCGTGATAACCGCTTTGGCTATGTTTACCATGGGATTTCTGTATCTTCCCCTGTTGGCCGTGGCCGTCTTTTCAGTTAACGCCACACGCTACGGTTTGGTGTGGCGCGGTTTTACTTTTGACTGGTACGTCAAACTCGTCCATAATGAATTTATTCTGGAGGCCGCCTGGAACACGTTGGTTCTGGCGGTGGTTTCAACTATTGTAGCCACCATCCTGGGAACGGTGCTGGCTATCGGCATGGACCGTTTTCCGTGGGGTCGGAAAACCAATACCTTCCTGGATCTGGTTTTACACATACCGGTGGTGATTCCCGACATTATCTTGGCAGCAGCCCTGGTGGTTGCCTTTGGACTGTTGCGGGTGACCTCATCTTTATTTGAACCGGGTCTGTTTAATATGATTATCGGGCACATCACGTTTCAAATATCCTTTGTGGCTCTGGTGGTGCGCAGCCGATTGGTAAGCATAGGCCGGGATGTCGAAGAGGCTGCCCGGGATCTTTTTGCCAGCACGCCATATCTGCTGCGCCGGGTGACCATCCCCTTGTTATTGCCGGGGATATCGATTACGTTGCCGCTGTTTATTTTCGCAGCGGTTCGGCGAGGGGTCACGCCTCAGATTCATGCCTTATCCACCCTGGTGGTGTTGATTACGGTGATCATGATTGTTGGTATGGAGCGGTTTACTCGAAAATAACTAAACAAAAGGAGGTAGAGGATGAAAAAATTTGTTTTATTACTGATGGCGTCATTGATAGTTTTCGGCGGAACGGTGTTTGCCGCCGCCGATGAGCTGAAAATCTTCATCTGGTCTGAATATATGGATGAAGAGAACATGCCCAAAGATTTTGAAAAAGCCACGGGAACCAAAGTGCGGCTGGATCTTTACGAATCGAATGAGGAAATGATGGCCAAACTGCAGGCAGGAGGAGTGGCCCAGTATGATATTATTGTGCCATCGGACTACATCATGCCCAGCTTGATCAACCTCAAGCTGATCCAGCCTCTGGATCATTCCAAGCTGCCCAATTTGAAGAACCTGGGTGACAAATTCAAGCAGACTACTTTTGATCCGGGAAACAAATATTCAGCCGGTTGGCAATGGGGCACCGTGGGTCTCATGTATCGTCGGGATCGAATTAAAGATGCCGATGCCCAAAGCTGGGCTATTATTTTTGATCCTAAAAAAGATCCGGGACCGTTTGCGCTTATCGATTCGGTGCGGGAGATGATGGGCATTGCGCTGCTTTATCTCGGATACGATTTCAACAGCGTGCAGCCCAAAGAACTCAAAGCCGCCGCAGATTTGCTGATTCAAACCAAAAAGAGGAGCTCCTGTTTAGGCTTTAAAGGCGGTGTCGGGGGTAAGAACGATGTTGTTGCCAATGCGGCCGCTGCCGCAATTGTGTACAACGGGGACGCTATCCAGGCCATAGCCGAAGACCCCAAAAATCTTGGTTTTGTAGTTCCCAAGGAAGGCAGTGAAATATGGATTGATTCCATGTGTATTCCGGCCAAAGCCCCCAACCCGGATGCCGCGCACAAATGGATCAACTGGATTCTTGATCCTAAGGTCAATGCCTCGCTATCCAACTACAACCATTTTGCGACCCCGAATGACGCGGCCAGGCCGTACCTGAATAAAGAAGACTTGGAGAATCCGGGCGTATGGCCTCCCCCTGAAGTTATGAAAACGCTGTATTTCACAAAAGATTTAGGAAAGGATAACCGCATAATGGACGAAGCCTGGACCAGGGCGAAGTCACATTAGGTGTCACCATAAACGCGTTTCTATAAATAGGGGAGACCGGTTAAACCAGTCTCCCCCCAATTTTTGAGTCCGACTAAATTCAATCCAACCACCAAGAGGTTCGTTATCAACAAATTCTTGTTTGCGACACTTTTTACGATCTTATCGCTTTCAGCTCATTCAGCTTTGGGTGACGAACTTCCATCTCACTGCACGGAAGATCCTAATTTAGCCCAAGAGTTATCCCAGATGGGACCTGTTTTAGGTTTGGGCTCCTCTGTTTCCCATGGTCTTATGGCCCGCTCGGTTTCTGAGGTTGTGGCCGATCAGTTATGCCTTGGCAAGCGAAAAAATGGACATGCGTTTCCCTTATTTCTACCTGCGTCCTACTCGAGAGTAATCAAATTATACTATAAGCGCATGAAACCAAAACTGGTATTAGCCTTGGATATCACCTATCATAAAATGAAAATCCTGGAAGATATAAACGAAAAAAAAAAGGAACTTGAGGGCTTGGTGGCCGCGCTGGCGCTCGATTGTGATAGTGATCTTTATGATTGCTCTAAAAACGGAAATGCGTCCTATGCAATAACAGATGACTACAAACCGACAGTACTTTTAGGAGATATATTTTATGAAAAGTTAATTGACTGCAATCAACGTGAACCCCAAAAATATTACACGTTAGAGAATGGTACGACGAATAGGCTAAGAGAGCGTTGTTTCGAGGAATACGTGCAACTTAACCGCTATTTAAGGGAGCTCGCCGCTAAATATTCCAACGTTCATATACTTCCCGCAAATCGCCTGTTTACAGCACTTCAAAAATATCCGAATAGTGTGTTGTATGATGAAGGTATGCGTCAAACGTTTTTTAGTAAAGGGGACCTCACATGGGACGGCTGGCATCCATGGACTGATCCAGGAAGTTATGTCTTTGCCAACTTGACCATTATGCAGATCAACCGTTGGATCGAAGAAGGTAAAATCAAAGGTAGGACTATTCCTTTAGTAAAGATTTCCGATAAATATTTTAGTCCTCCTACCGGTCTTATCATTTTAGTTCCAGAAGGATTCACACCGGTTGCAAAACCCCAGATTGTTGGACCAAATGGCGAAAAAGTGCCACTGCGATTTTCCATATCGAAAGATTGGGCAAAGCGCCATGGCGTTTTTGGCTTTGGAACGTCATACTTTAAGGCCAGAGCATTGTCATGGGGCTATTTGGGTCCAAAACCGTTATTAGTTCGGGCCCAATCGTTTTCGGGTACGACGCTGGTCCTTTCAAAAAGAGATCGGGATATTTTGTCCTCCCATTACCAACACGGAATATCTCTAAAAGGTGCCCTCATAATTGCAGGCACAGATCTCTATGGCGAAATGGTCTCCCGAGAGGATACGGTTTTTCTCAATCAAATTGAAGAGGACAAAAGTATCCTGGATAAACTCTCCCCGCCTCCAATGTCGAGCGATGCTTCGGCATGGACGTACTAGTGGATCATATAACGGGGGTGCGTCAGATACGGTGAGGTTTTGGAAGAAATGGGGATCAGGTGGTCTCTAATTACTCAGCATAATAATGGGGATTGACCAAGATGGTTTTTTGAAAGAAAAATACAACGAGTTGTACCTAATCCGGATAAACTAGAAATTCCAAGTTTTACAAACAAAAAGGCCTCCATTAAATCGGAGGCATTTTTGTGTTTATAGAATCGTTTTTATCCTATTCCTGAACGATCGCCCCATATAATCCGGGAAACCGCGTATCCCACAATCGCTGCCGTTTCTTATCCATATTTTTCAGATTTAACGTTGCCATGATCAGCTCATCTTTGACCTGGCTGGCCGGACCGGCAAAATATTTTACTGCAAAAGATCCCGGTGGCTCAGGACCGACGATCATACTCTTGCCAAAGGCCCTGTAACCATGCAACGACACCCCAACCGCATTGGCCGCCGCAATGTAAATATGGTTTTCATAAGCGCGAACCCGTATAATGTCCGGAACCAGTTCGATCGCCCCTTCGTATATGGACCATTGCGCATCAGCATCGCTAATGGTGACCATTACTGCCGTCACCAGGGCAATCAAGCGCGTCCCTTTCAGTGCACATGTCCGGGCC
>WOR8_10000366_pt1 | contig 67195 bp, 59 predicted proteins | sample DeeMarSeWOR38_10_FD_19890 | JGI IMG/M metagenome (IMG submission 19890)
TTAAATAAATATTATATATAGTTTATGGGGAGTTCTGGAGAAGATAACTGGGGGTATCATCCCATCCGATTCCGCTTTTTCCAGTCTCCCTAAGGTTACAATTTTTAGAAAAATAATCATTCCTTAGAAATTATCTTTTTAACAAGTTCCTCATTGCAAGCAGCAACAACACTACTACGCTCATCAAGTGTAAGAGGCATGTCAAGATCTATTCCAAAAATATTTGTAACTATTCCTCCTGCTTCCCTTAAAATAAGAGTAGAAGCAGCAATGTCAACAACTCTGATGTATCCTTTTCCAACTACAAAATAATCAAGTGCACCGAGAGCAACCATACACATCTCAAGGGATGCAGAGCCAAGAGAGCGAACTTTATCCTTTTTAGCTAGAGAGATGGTTACTTTATCAAAATTTTTACCAAGTGCAAGTGATGATAGTATTTCCTTGCATGGTATATCGGGAACAACTAATCTTTTTTTATTAAAAAATGCCCCATGTCCTTTTTCAGCTGTAAAGACATCACCTGTTGGAATATTTTTAACTATTCCATATTCAACATCGCTCATTTTGGATTTACCAATTGCAATTGATATTGAATAAAATGGGATTCCTCTATATGCGTTACGGGTGCCATCTATTGGGTCCATTACAAATGTATATTTACCGCCCCGGTCAATAAAACCTATCTCTTCACTTAGGATATTCACCTTGATTTTGGATCTTTCAATATATCTTACTGCTGCATCCTCGGCTATTTTATCAACATATTTGGTAATTGTACCATCAGCACCAATACCGGTATTTGTACCGTATTTATGAAAATCAGTAGAATTAGCTTTTTTAATTTTTCTACATACAGCATCCACGGTCTTATTTGCAAGTAGCTTTATTTCTTCATCCATATTTACAAAACCTTTTTTTTATTTATCAGTTTTTGACATACCAGCTCCAACAATGATTGCCATTATGATACCGGATATAACAACTCCGATAAATATTATTAAAATATCAATACCTGTCAATTTTATAATTGTCATAATACTAGCTGCAATAATTATACCAAAAAATATTGTTAAAAGTGACTTTGTAAATCTAAGGCCAAAAAGATATGCAATAAGTGCACCTGTCCAAGCACCTGTAAAGGGAACTGGCAAGGCAACGAAAAGCAGCAGTCCGATATGTTCGTAACGTCTTATCTTTTTATCAGCTCTTCTTCTCGTATAAGCAAATAATCTATCCATAAGGTCTGCCCAGAATTTATAATTACGTAGAAACTTTTCAGCATGTTTAAAAAATATTAGGATAAATGGTATTGGTAAAATATTTCCTATAACTGCAATTGGAAAAACCTCCCACCAAGCATAACCAAGATCCATTGCAATAGGAATAACATATCTAGATTCAAGCCATGGTATCATAGAAAAAAAGAAAATACGAAACCAAAATGGAATAAACTCTAACATTTTTTATGCACCAACAAAATTTCCAAATCCTTGACTGACCTGGATTTCATTATCCTCTATAATCTTTTCTCCTCTAACAAAAACATGTGATGGAAATATTGCCTTCCACCCTTCAAAAGGTGTCCAATTGCACTTAGAATGAAGGTTTTTTGCTTTGATTTTAAGGTCATTTTTTATATCTACAACAATTAAATCAGCATCTCTTCCGACTTCAATTTTACCCTTAGAAAGCCCCAGAATTTCTGCAGGTCTTTCACATAATAAATAAATCAATCTTTGCCAAGATAATGCTTCTTTTTTTACTAGATATAAAAACAAAGGAAACATAGTCTCAACACCTGGTATACCAGAGGGAGCATTATCAAAATCTAAATCTTTTTCATCTATAGTATGAGGTGCATGATCAGATTCAATTACATCAACAAAACCATTCTTTATACTGTTAAATAGTGCTTCTTTATCAAGGATTGTCCTAATAGGGGGATTTACCTTATAATGTGTCTGAAGATCTGGACAATCCTCAATACTCAGAAGTAAATGATGAGGGGTAACTCCACAACTGATATTTTTTGGTCTATTACGAAGCATCTCTATTGCTTCACATGAAGAAACATGACAAATATGTATTTTTGAAAAAATACCTTGTGATGCTGAAAAAATATCTTTAATTGATATTTCTTCACATTTGGCAGGGCGAGAACGATAATAATCAGTTAAATCAATTTTTTTAGTTTTAAATTTTTTAAGGCAAAATTGATCCTCAGCATGCAAAAGAACGGTTTTATTTGTCTTACTAATTTTTTTAAAACTTGTTTTCAATTTATTCTTATTTAGCAAAAGGGTATTTGTTGAACTACCTAGATAAATTTTAAAACCACTGCATTTTTTCGCCAAAACTTCAATATTATTTATATTATCATCTACAATACCTGCGTATATTCCAAAATCAACATATGATTTTTTACCAGCTGAAATGACCTTATCAGACAATGTTTCTATATTTGTTGTTTGTGGAATTGTATTTGGCATATCGAAAAAACAAGAAATCCCTCCAAAAGCAGCAGCAATTGAACCAGTTGAAAAATCTTCCTTATGAGTTAAACCGGGATCACGAAAGTGGACATGGATATCAACTCCTGCAGGAATAATTAATTTGTTGCCAAAATTAATATGAACATCACTCTTCAATATTTTTTTAATTTGACTAATTTTACCGTCTTTAATTCCAAAACAGCAGTTTTCAAAAATCCCGTCTATGAACGCTTTTCCTTCAATCGTCAGATCCATTCAGCTTTTTCTCCTTGATTTCTCCTCTTGGTTCAACTTCAGTAAATACCTGCCCGCTAAATCTTGAAATTTTTGTACTTTTTTCAAACCAGGCATCAGGCATAAGTCCAGCCTTCATACATGTATGTGATAAAAATTGTTCTTCATTCCAACCTTGCTCAACAGGAACCTGTGGTAAAAGTAATCCCTTAAAAAACCCTTGTTCAACAATCAGACCATCACGACCGATTTCTATTTTTGACAAATAATCCTTTGGTTGATTTATCCTGATAATCTCTGGTTTTGACAATATTGTAACCTCAATAACAATCCTATCAAGCTCTATTTCTTCAAGAGGAGGAAATCTCGGATCTTGAGTGGCTGACTTTGCTCCTTCAATTATTGCATTTTTTAAAGACATAATAGGAAGGGGAATACCAATGCATCCTCTCAAATCATGATTAGGAAACGTATGAATTGTCACAAAAGCACCTTGATTTTCAGAAAAAATTCCTTTTAAATCAATTGATGGTATCTTACCTTTTTTTACATATTCATCAATAACATTTCGTGCAAAATTAACAGCTTTTTTACCATCTTTTAAGTCAAGCATATTAAAAGTTAATGAAATATTATTAAATAAAATTTGGTTAGAATTTTCTAACCAATATTTATTCAGGTATTACCTTTAAGGTTGGTATATCATATTTTATACCGGTTTTGATATCTGTTTCCTTCAATGACAATCTATCTGTATATTTGTAATTATAAGTTATATCATCATCAGTAAACTCCTGGCTTAAAGCTTCTATTGAATAGTTACCCGGAGGCAACTCTATAGTATATATACCGTTTTCATCTGAAGTCACTGAAGCTGTTATATATTCCGGATCTGAGATATCTTTTTCAAATGTTATTTCTATATTATCGACACTAAATCCTAGATAGGTTGTAACACCACTTACTGTAACAGTTCTTTTTTCCAACGCAAAGTTCTTGGTAGTTGATCCCTGACCTATTGATATATTCAAATTCTGATTTATCAATGAATAAAGTAGAATTTCACCTTCTCCATCTTTTTTTGTGAGATTTACAAGATAGTAACCAGGTGTTAACTCGGTATCATATGATCCATCCTCGATAGTGGCAGTAACAACACGGAAGGCAGTATTGTTTTCAACAGATTTATCAATTGCAAAATCAATTTGTGCTCCATCTACAGGTTCTCCATTAAATGTTACAATACCAGTAATTTTTACAGGACTTAAGCCAATGGATATATTAAATATGGTTGTTTCATTTTCAGCTGGATAAACAGATAACTCTGATTCATAATCTGGTGCTTTTACTGCTTTCATTATATATTCATTTAGTTCTATGTTATTTATAATACCAGGGATTAATGAGTCAAAAGAATAATACCCAGTATTGTCTGTCTTATAGGTGCCAACTAATTCTTCTTCATGCCAAAGTTCTACATTTACATTGTTTAGTAGCGTATCACCAGAATCATATTCATCATCCCCATTGGAATCAATGAAAACAACTCCCTCCAATGCAGATAGTTTTGTATTTGGAGCGTTGTATGTATTGTCTCCCTCGTCTAAAGTAACATCTGTCAAATGAAGATTATAATCACCCTTTGTGACAACTAATCTGTAGATTCCTGGTAATAAATCTGATATATGATATTGTCCTGTTTTATTTACTTCAAAAGATTTCGCGTTTTCAGTATCAAGTTCGATTGTTTCATCTTCTTGATAAAGACCTACTATCCTATATAATGTAACAGTTACATCAGACAGGGGTTCATCAATTGATTCGTTAAATAATTCATCATCGTCAATATCATCATAAACATATCCTGAAATAGTTGCAGGATTAATTGCAATGGTTAAATTACGTTCATAGTTAGAATTATTTCTTCTCATTGCATCATCATCAGAAATTGGTGCAAATTCTGAATCATTCGGTCCATTAAAAGTCACATTTTTTAGAATATATGATCCTTCACCAACATTCTTACGAATCTGTAATGTAATATTCCCTGCACCTGCTATTAGATTAAATTTTCCAAACTCATCAACTAAAGTTGCATCATGATCTATGGGTAGGGAAAAATCTGAATAATATGTAAGATTTTTCTGAACTGTCACCTGAACATCATCAACAGGCTGTCCAAGAAATGTCACTGTTCCATTTAAATAAGCTCCCTCATAATATTTTGCTATAACAACAGAGCTTTTACCTGTTCCATAATATGGATACTCTATTAAATCTGCCATATACTCAGGATAAAAATGTTTCATATTCAGACATGGTAATTGATAATCAAACTCCTCTTTACTTCCTGATTCACCTTTAGTAGGTCCAATATAAACCCTATAAAACATTGTATCAAAATATGTATCTTTGTATTGCTGCTGTGTATTTGTAATAACAACGTATCTTCTATCCTCTGGACTCATATCAAGTATCTCTTGAGCACCCCATGTTTTATCTGATAATTTATTTCCCTGGGAATCAACTGTATAACCTTTATAGGCTAATTTAACAAAATCATCTTCAATTCCATTTATCATAAGCAAACTTTTATCTGCTAAAAATCCAAAGATATTGAAAATCGATCTATCATAACCTTCAACTCCATAATAACGAATACTATAACCTGTTTCTTCCTGTAGATCATGGTAGAGCCAAGTTATTTCATCATCTGTAAGTCCCACAGTTTCATTTGTTTCATCATCAAATTTAGCATTATTTAGTAAAATATCTATAACATCATGATATACTGCATTTTCTGGATACTGCTGCCCAACTCTATAGTTTTTACTAGATTCCTCATCATATTCTGCTCCAATTGGATCATTATAAGATGGGGAACTCATTGGATCTTTTATCCAAGTTTTTATCTTCTCGGTATTATCCTCACCAACGTATTTAACTAAAATATCCTGTACATTATTTGAAAGCTCATCATTATTAAAATAAGCTTCTCCTTCTAATAATCTTATTGAAAATATTGCAACAGCTTCTCTTTCACTAGTTGCAGTATGGAAATTTGCAGCAGTAGGTATTCCATCCTGGAAATTATCTGCCACGGTTGGATGAGCCCCTATTGCAACTTCATAAAAGCCATAGTCCCACCATGAAATAAATGCTGGTCTCTTAGTTTGATCCTTTATATCTGTATCTTGCTCCTTTAACCAACTAAAAGCATCGACCCAATATCCTTCCTTTCCTACTCCTAATCCAAATGCTCCCTGATGATCCTCACCAAACATATCAATTTTTAAAACACTTGTACGATTTTTTGTAAAAGCAGTTGGAACCGCTGCATCAAATGCAACAAAGGCACTTGGCAAAACTACCAAGAAGGCAATAAAAATAACTCCAAATATATGAAGAAATTTTACTCCTCTTCTTATGCCATGTATACCTCCACCTGCGCTTTTGATATTTCTTAACATCTGAGTATAATCAACCCAGTCCACAAAAATCCATACAATCCAACCGCTAAGTATAGCAATTAAAGGAACCATATCATTTAAGAAACGCCCAGCAGTTGCTGCAAGCCAAACATCGATTATGAATAAAACGATGATGAAAAGATAATCTCTCCTCTGTTTTTCCTTATAAAAGAAATATAATAATAAAATAAAACCAAGCCATGTAATCCAATATATCGAAGGACCAAAAGACATAACTGTTTGACTAATTTCATATGTATTTGCCTCAGCAATAGTCATAGAGACTTTTTTCCCATATATACCTGTTCCAAATATCACATCTGAAAGTTTTTTAAGAGGAGATAAAAACGGCATAGACTTAATTAAATTTTCAATAAAGTATAAAAATATTAGAACAACAACTCCAACTGAAAAAATCGAAGGTATAGATATTGTCCATGGTATTTTCTTTTTACCAAAAATATAATATACAACACCAAAAGACGCAATTGCGATACATAAAAACAATTCGATAGTTAAATTAAAGCCTGATCTACTTACAATAACAGGTAGAGATATAAGATAACCAGAGAATAAAATAATTGAAGAGGTAAGAACTATTTTAAGTTCTATCTTATTTGTAAATATATCTATAAACATCTGAACAACTGCATAAATTGCAATGACAACATAGAGGTATTGAGACTCAACCCAGGTCATAGTTAAAGCCGCAAGAGAAACACCACCAAGAACTGCATAAAATATCTGCTTTATTCTATCTTTCTCTTTGATACTTTTAATTAAGAAAAGGAATGTAAAAAAGAATAATAAAAGATTGAAAGAATCGTGATCAAAAAGAGTATATGCAGAACCGTGTCCAGAACTAAGATGAATAGGAATTATTGCAATAAGCATTGCTCCAATAATTGCTGCCTTTTTGTTAAAAAGCTCCTTTCCTATAAAATAAACTGGAAAGATTATAAGTGCTCCAAAGAGAGCAGGTATAAACTGCATTGAATAACCAATGGCATCTGTCTCACTCATAATAGGTGTAAGAAGTCTGCTAAAGCCTAATGCCATCATATTTAACAATGGAGGTCTTCCACCTTTTGCACCAATAGGATATTTTAAAAGTGGATCTGGCTCACCATAATAAGGATAAGTTCCACTTTTATAAGTCTCTTCAACAAGTCTCATATTATAATAAGGGTCAGGTCCAGATAAATAAAATTTCGAAAATCCCTCGTTTTCTGGATTTACTGCAATTTGGCTTGTGAAATTATAATATGTATTAAAGAAAAGTATTATTAAAAATATAAATATAAGGGAGAGTGCAATCCACCAATTTTTATTAGGAGTAAATAATTTATTTTCCCTTTTAGGTTGCATTTTTTGTACAATATGTTTTGGCTCTTCAATCATAGGTTTACTTTTAAACTGTGCTCTCTTTCGCATCTATTTCACCCTGAACAATCACAACCGTAAATCTGTAGTCTTATAAATAACTTATCTTAGCTTATAGTAAGCTTTTATTTTAAAAGATTAACGATAGAAGGTGCAATTTTTACTTTGCTAAATTCACTAATTACTGTATCTGTTGATATTATTTCATCACATCCCGCAGCATTTAATTTTTTAATTGCATCTCCTGCAAAGAGACCATGTGTACATGCTATAAAAACATTTTTTGCTCCATATTTTTTTAGCTCTTGAATCGATTTAGCCATAGTACCCCCTGTAGATATTATATCATCAATTATTGCTACATTTTTGTTATGTGAATCTAGTTTTTTTGGCTTTATCTCAATGGTTTCACCATCAATCCTGGTTTTTTCCATATAATCAAAATCGCATTTGATTATCTTTGATGCCTGTTTTACTCTTTCAAGAGCACCTTTATCAGGAGCAAGAACCATATCTATATCTTTACTCTTAAGATATTTTGCCAATTCGGGAACAGCAGAGCAGCTAAAAGCAGGTGTCGAAAAAAAATCAAGGATATATTCTTTATGAGGATCTACAGTTATTACCTTATCAGCATTTAAACTAATTAGGCTTGCTAAAGCTTTTGCACTTATCGGCTCTCCGCTTTTAAACTTTGTATCTTGTCTTGCATAGCCATAATAAGGGATAACTACCGTTATTTCTTTTGCACCTGCTTCCTCAACAGCATTTTGTAATATGAAAAGCTCTACAATATTATTATCAGGATATGTAGTTTGTACAATTACTACATGTTCACCTGACACGTCATCTTCAATACGCATATAAAATTCATTGTCTGGAAAACGTTTTGAAATGGTCTCTGCTAAAGGTTTATTTAATTTTTTCGATAAATCTTCAGCAACGCTCTTAGAGGCTGTTCCACCGATAATATACATTTTATAACAAGAATGAAATTACAAATATGTTTTTAGTGGTTTCGTAAATTTTGTAAGAAAGTTTTTATAATCACATATGTTTAGTTCTTTAACGGATGTGGGTGTAATGAGCTCAAGCAGATTAATAAGTCTGGTAATGATAGTTTCATTTGTATCTTCGTTTTTTTTGATTAACACTGTACCTGCCGAGGATACAATTGATAATTTGGTATCTGCAGAGTTCTATATTGTATTTGAAACTGGAACTGACCTTAAAATTGATATTGCAATTCAAGCAGATAAGTTAACAACTGATCAAACTTATAATGCTCTGGGAATAAAAAATGCTAATGAACAAGAATTGGGAGCATTTAGACTTTTACTATATCAGATGCTTGACCGACAACTAGATATTGTTTTTCAAAACGCAGAAATAAAAAACTTCACAATGCCAGTATTTGATGGTGAAACGTTTAATGAAGAATTAAATGTTGAATTAACTACTAGCTTCTTTGAAATCAATGAATCTATAGACGTTTATGAATTTATAAATGGTGTGCTTGATTTAGGTGCCTTTGTTAATTATTCCTTAAGATTACATTCAGAGCCAGGTTGGAACAACACTTACTTTATAGGTGTTAAAAACAATTTAGCTTTTAAAAGAACAACGGGGAACTTAGAAGGAGAATATAGAAAATGGACTATAAAAAATTGGAATGGAGAAAACCCTGAAAAATTAGCAGAATTACAATTAAAATTAGAAAAACCTACTACATCTACAATGAATTCTGAAGATATTTTCCTTGAGTTTGTTCTAGATTCAAAATTTCCTGAGAAAAATGGATTTAAAAATAATATTGTAATTAATAGTGCAGATATTGAGGTCTATAACATATTACCTGATTTTATTGAAAATTTGGATTTTATTTCTTCTGATGGAATTAGACTGCTAATAAATAATGGATTTTTTACTTGGGATGATTTTTATAATGTAACAATTAGCCCAATACAAGAAAATGTTATATCAACAATAGAAAAATCGTCTTTTAATCAAACCCTTGAGGTAATATTTAATTGGGATACTACTACAACAACAGATTGTTTGAACCCATATGAAATAACAAATATGAACAATGATCCAGCTATTAAAGCTGTATTAACAAATGAGGATATTGATTTACTGATATGTAATATTACAAGTAGGGCAGTATTTGGTCTTGTTAATTCAGGTGCTAATTTAAAACTTTCAGAAAACGATATTAATTTTGGTGACGGTCTTGATAAAATAGGTTATGATTATAATATCTATTTATATCTACCATTCAATCTTTATATCAACGGTAGAAATGTTTATTCATGGAATAATAGCCATACTTTATCAGGTGAATTAGAATCTGATGCTGCAATATTTTATAAGGACGAAGAAAAAGATACCTTAATTGAAATTGAGGTAAAAAACACTGATTTGAATTTGCTAAATTTTTTCACAGGTAAAACAGAGTTTAATTTTGGATTGGATATAAAAGAGACTAGAAACTATAACGTAACTGCTTTGCCAGAGGCATTTGAACTTCCTGAAAAATTATCATTAAAATATCTAAATGCTGATGCTTTTAGATTATGCGTTGAGGAAAATGTATTTAATACAAAAGATGTAAATAATTTTTTAAATAATGAAAAAAAACTTTTTGAACAGTTATTAAAAAAAGCTTTACCTGGATTAAAATTAAACGGCAAGGTAAATAGAAATATTTTTGAAGGATCCTTAATAGTGTGGGATAAGGATATTTCAAATATGGAAAAATATCCGCCTATTAAAACAGGTTCATACGGTCATAGCTCATATCCAATATCTTTTAATATATCGTATTTACCACCAAGTATTGAAATCCCTATTAAAAAATTCAATTTTTCAGGAATACCAAATCAAAATGTAACCTATAAAATGATATTTCCACATGGCATTTCAATATTAGTAGATGATCCTTTAAACAAAACATATATGGACAAAACAAAGGATGGAAGATATTATCTTGTTACAACATTTAGTGTTTCAGAATCAAATCTGACACTTGAGGTTTCCTGTAAGATGACTGCTTCTGCATTTTTCATTATAGGTATTTTTGTTCCTTGCATACTTAGTTTTGTTATTGCCTTAATTTTGATTATAATAATATATATTCTCCGAAAAAAGAGAAAAGGAAAAAAGATAAAAACATCAGCTGAAGAGGATTTTACAGGTTATGAGGATGAAGACTATTATGTACCTCCTCCAAAATCAAAAGAAAAATAATTATTTTGATTTATTTATTCCCTTATGAACTTTGGTAAAAGTTTTAAAAGGGTTGGAGCCTTCTTCAATAAAGGTTTTACAAGTTTTGATGGATAATCGATATCACCATATTTTGTAATAATTTCAACAATTTTTGGATTACTAAATCTTTTGATATATTTATCCATTTGATTGTCTGAAAAATTTTTATAAATATTTCTAAATTTCATACCTAGGTTTAACTCCCTACCAATATCTGCAGTCCAAAGTTTTTGATATCTTTTAAGATATTGAGCACTAAAATTATTGTTTTGTAAAGCATCTATTGAAACATTTGAACAATGGTTTGCACATAAAAGTCCAGTATACACACCACCACCTGAAGTTGGTTTTACCTGAGCAGCTGCATCTCCAACAACAAGTACATTTGGCTCATAAGTTTTTTTCAGGGGTCCTAAGGGTATTATTCCTCCTATATAGCTAGTTATAGTTGTATTTTTGAAAAAAACAGAGGTGTATTTATTTTCAAGAAAATTTTCAAAATATTTTTTTGGAGAAAAAGTCGCATTTTGTGTTATACACAATCCAATTCTTGCATTTTTACCATTTTTATCGGTTGGTATAATCCATGCAAAAAATCCTGGTGCAATATTTCTTCCAACAAATATTTCTACAAAATCTGGATTAAGATTTGTATCAACTATTTCAGCACCTATCCCCCTAAGATATTCAATTGGCTCAGGGAAAGCAAATCTATCTCTTATCTTTGAATAAGGACCATCAGCACCAATCAGAAGGTTACATTTTATATCATGATTTTTTGATGTTTTTAGTTCAACATGATTCTCAATTTTTTGAGCTGATAAAACATTTTCTTCAAGAAAAATTTCAACACCATACTTTTTTGATTTTTTTATAATTTCTTTATCAAATTTCGACCGATTAATCACCAACGCATGTAATTTATCTCCTCCAATTGTTAATATATTTCCTGATGGAGAATGAATATGTGCACCTTTTATCTTATTTTGAATCACATTTGTTTTATCGATATCAATAATGTCAAAAACACGCGGAGTGACTAATCCTGCACAATTTACAGTTATCCCAACTTCCTTATTTTTTTCAAAAATAGATACTTTAAATCCTTTTTTTGCTATCTCACCTGCAATATATCCACCAATTGGACCGCCACCTACAACTGCAACATCATACTCTATCATAAATCAATAGGATATATTTCCAAAGATTTATAATAGAATCGCAGATACTGTGGCTGTGAAACAAGCAATGTTTACTAGAGATATATCAGCAATAATTTTTACAGGTATTTTTGGAGGCATATTCTTTTTCTCTAGAGGTAAACGAAAAAAAAGTGAGGAATTTGAAGAAAAAGAGTTATTAAAAAATAAATTACTTTGCCGCTTTGTTTTAGATGGAATTGGTAAAAAGGTTGGAGAAAGTGTTGCAATAGATGATGATATTTTAATTATTAAATCTGGAAATAAATATTTAGGAGTACCTCTTAAACACATCGAAGAAGAAGAAAAAACTTTACTTGTAAAAGGATTAATAGATCAAAAAAAGGCTGAAGAAATGGGAGAAAAATGGAGAGCAGAATCCTTTCGTGAAATAGATCTTAATGAAGGAAAATAAAATGGATTTTGAATATAAAATGGTAATTGTTACCCGAAAAGATTTACCTCTTTCTCCAGGTAAACTTGCTGCACAAGTTGCTCATGCAGCAGTTGTATGTGCACTTGATACAAAAAAGCAAAATTCAAAATGGTTTAACAAATGGCAAAATGAAGGTGCAAAAAAAGCAGTTGTCAAGGTTGAAACTATCAAAGATTTTTATCCACTTAAAGATAAAGCAGAGAAACTAAAAATTATCACTACTTTAATTGAGGATGCAGGTCATACCGAAATCCCAGCTGGAACTTTAACAGTCCTTGGAATTGGTCCTGCACCATGTAACTTAATTGATCAAGTTACCGGAAACCTCCCTCTGCTTTAAAAATTATAGTAATTCATTTTTTTAAAAAAATTATTCGAAATATTATTAGAGGAGGAATGGTTTTATTTTATATAAAATGAAACGACAAATAAGATTGCTAGGTATTGATGACTCTCCTTTTTCTTTTAGTGATAAATATGGAATTGTAATCGGCGTGGTTATGAGAGGTGGTAATTATATTGAGTGTGTGCTTAAAAATCAAATATCTATTGATGGTGATGATGCAACAATAGTTTGTAGTGAAATGATAAAAAACTCACGATATAAAAATCAACTCAAAGCTGTTTTAATTGATGGAATTGCCCTTGGCGGATTTAATATAGTTGATATAGAAAAATTATTTTGTAATACAAATATTCCAATAATAACAATTACGAGGGATAAACCAGATTTCGAAAAAATAAAAATTGCTTTAAGGAAGAATTTTCCTGATTGGAAAAATCGTTGGGATTTAATTTCAAAAGGAAAACTTAATGAAGTAAAAACAAGTCATAATCCTATTTATGTAAAATGCGTTGGTATTAATCTAAATGAGGCAAAAGAAATAATAAAGCTTTCAACAATACGAGGTGTCATTCCTGAGCCTATAAGAATTGCTCATTTAATTGCCTCAGGTATTGTAAGTGGTGAATCATATGGGAAAGCCTAAAGCGATTGTTGATGAAAAAATATGTTTAGCTTGCGGAGGATGTATTTCAGTTTGTCCTCAGGATGCAATGTCAATGAATGGTGGTAAAGCCTTTGTAAAAAAGGATCATTGCATTAGTTGTGCTATTTGTATCCGAACGTGTCCAATCGGAGCTATAAGTGGGGAGGTTTACTAAATGAAATATGATGTTGTGATAGTTGGTGCAGGACCCGCAGGGTCAGTCACAGGTCGCTATGTTGCAGAATCTGGTGCAAAAGTTCTAATAATTGATAGGAGAAAAGAAGTAGGTGTCCCTGTTCTCTGTGGAGAAGGTGTTAGTAGAAAAATTGATGATTGGGGAATGCTTGAAGGAAAAAGATGGATTGCAGGTAGCATGGATGGTGCAAGGATTTATTCCCCTGATGGAACTATGGTTAAACTATCTGCAGATATGGCCGGGAATGAAACAGGTTATGTAATATATAGAGATATTTTTGACCAAGAGCTTGCCTATCAGGCTATCAAAGCTGGAGCGAAAATTATGTTAAATACAACGGCTCTAGGACTTTTAAAAGACAATGATAAAATAAAAGGGGTAAAGGCTAAACAATTTGGTCAAGATTTTGAAATTGAAGCAGATATTGTAGTGGGTGCAGATGGTGTAGAATCAAAAATAGGGCTTTGGGGAGGAATTGAAACTACCCTTAAACCAAAGGATCTGGAAACCTGTGCACAATATACTCTTTCAAATATAGATTGCAAAGATGCATATTGTGATTTTTATCTTGGTAAAAATATTGCGCCTGGTGGTTATGTCTGGGTTTTCCCAAAAGGGAAAGATATTGCTAATGTCGGGATTGGAATCCTATCTAATCTTAGTGAAGCAGGAATGGCAAAAAATTTACTTGATAGATTTATTGAAAATGATCCTAGACTAAAAAATGGAGAACCTCTGCGTTTTCTTGCTGGAGCAGTTCCAGTTGCAAATCCCATTGAATCCGTTAGAGATAATCTATTATTAGTCGGTGATGCAGCAAGACATGTCGATCCTATAACTGGTGGAGGAATAACATGTTGTCTTGAGGGTGGGAAAATAGCAGGGGAAACCATCGGAATGGCAGTAGAAAGTCAAAAATTTGATAAAGAAACATTATCTTCCTATGAGGTAGGCTGGAAGGAAGCTTTTGGAAAGAAACTTAGAAGAAATTATCTAGTAAAAGAAACAGTTCTTAATTTTGATGATAAGACTTTCAATATGCTTGCAGACTCTTTAAAGGATTATAAATTTGAAGAGCTTAGTACTCTTGGTCTTGTTAAAGCACTTGTAACAAAGCATCCAACGTTACTTATGAAATTAAGACCTCTTATGAAGATATCATCAGAAATTAAGGAGTAGTAAAAATATGAAGTGGGGATTGATTTGTAACTTTCATCTTAAAAAAGCTGTTACATTGACTCGTGAAATATATGATTTTTTAAATGATAAGGGTGAAGTCTTTGCTGAATATAACATAGCTAAAGACAAGAAAGTTAGAGGTTATTCTCACGAAGAAATCAATAAAAATTCAGATATTATAGTTACTATAGGTGGAGATGGGACGATTTTAAGGGCTCTTGAAAAGGTAGAAAAACCAATTTTTGCTATTAATTCTGGAGGAATGGGATTTCTTACTGAGGTTGAATCCAAGTATGCAATTCATGGTTTGAAGAGAGTTATTGAGGGGAATTATAACGTTGAACAAAGGGCAAAATTAAAGGTTATGGTTGATGGAAAGAGACTTCCAGATGCAACAAATGAGGTAACTGTTCAAACCTCACGTATAGCAAAAATAATTTATTTAAAGATCTTTGTTGAAGATGAGCTAATTGAAACCTTTGGAGCTGATGGAGTAATTGTTGCAACACCTACTGGTTCAACAAGTTATGCACTAAGTGCTGGTGGACCAATTCTGGATCCAACAGTAAATGCAATGGTAATAGCACCTCTTGCCCCTTTTAAATTATCTGCTCGACCGTGGGTTGTACCACTTGAAAAAAAGGTTGGAATTAAATTATTTTATAAATTAAAAGAGTCAAAAATTGTAATTGATGGTGAGTCCCATCAATCAATCACTTCTGATAGTGATATCGTAATAACTGGTTCAGAGAAAAAAGCTCAATTTGTACGATTTGGTGAATCTTTTTATCAGATGGTTAGATTAAAATTGGTGCGATAAACCTATGGGATTTTTTAAAAAGAAAATAAAGGAAGAACCTCTAATAAATTGGGAAATTAAAAGAGAATGCCTTGAATTCATTTTAGAGTGCGCTAAATCTAGTTATCCAAACGAGTTTGGAGGTCTATTACGAGTTGATAGTGTTAAAAAACATACAATTATTGAAACTGTGATTTTACCAGGAACCGTATCTGGTGAAACACATGCAATTTTTCGACTTAATATGCTTCCAATTGATTTTACTATTGTTGGAACAGCTCATAGCCATCCATCTGTATCCTTTCATCCATCTGATGCAGATATACTTTTATTTAGAAAGTATGGAAAAGTCCATATTGTAGCTGCTTATCCATTTACACTTTCATCTTGGAAAGCATATGATTATAATGGAAATGAAATCAATATAACTATTGTATAAAAAATTAGAAATCTTTAAAAAAATACTCTCTAAAAAAATCTTTCTAAATATCCAAGTTAATAATCCTTATTTATTACTCTATCATGCCATTACTGCTACTACATTAGTTTTAAGTATTTTTTCTTGTACATTTACTATAGTTGTTCCAAGTATTGCACTAAAGTATTGAAGCTGGGCTTTAAATATGAAGCTTGTACCTGGTAATAGACCTGTAATTTGTGTTGAATAAGTACCTGACCCTGTTCTAGATGTCCATGTAGTATATTGCCAGATCTCTTCAGTATCTTCTTTATATGCAAATCTTACTTCACCAGAGCCAATCCACTTGAAATTATAAAACATATTTAGAGTTGCATTTGTATCATCTACGTTTGTTGCATCTTTTGTAATAACGTAAGGAGATGAAGTTGGTACAATAACAATAGAAGCAAAATCATTTGCTTCTTTTGGATCATTATAAGACTTGTATGATATTTCAACACTTATTGGAACTTTATTAAATATTATTCCAAAACATTCATCGATTGTTTCTGCAAATTCTGTCCAGGTTGTAACATTACGTAGCCACCCTCTATGTGGATTTCCGATAAGGAATGGCGGTGCATAATAACCAGGTTCAGGCCATATAATTTCTTCTTTTAACCATGAAGCATGGGGAGCGCTGTCTCCTACTGCAATAGCATTAAACTCATCCTGATCAATTGTCATTCCAAGTGTTTTAATTAAATAATCCCTTGCCGATTCTGCTGACAATCTTGAATTTGAGTTTGAGTCAGCGATATAATTGCCATCACAATTACAAGCCTGAGTTGGATCCCCATCTGTAACAAGTATAACAATTTGTCTGATATTAATATCAAATGTACCAGAGGCAGCTATCTTATCAGCACCCATATAAATACCACAAGCAGTCGGAGTCATATCCTGTAATTGAACAATATTTCTAATTGAATTTGCAATAGTAGCATAATTTGCTTCATTTACCATAACAGGGCCAATCTCTAATTTTGCTCGCCCAGGATTAAATGGTGTACCCCATCTACCATCACCAAATTGAATTATTGTTAACTCAACTGTTCCATCATGTGGAAATGTATCTTCATTTTCAACTGCTGCTGCAAGTCCTTCTACCTGTAGTGTCCAATCTGCAGAAGCAATACTACCAGACCCATCAAGTAGCATTACTAGTTGGGTTGTTTCATCAGAACCACGTTCTCCAACAGTAACTTCAATTATTAGAACTGCAGATTCTTCCGGGGTAAGATTACCAACATTCCAAATTCCACTACTATTTTTATAAATTCCCTGCGTTGTTGAATTTTTATAATGGAATAATTCTTCTGGTACTTCAAATTTAACTATTATATTTGTTTCATTAATATTTCCATTATTCGTAACCGTTATAGTAAATACAATATTTGTCTCCATTCCAGGGAATTGATTATCAACTTTGACTTCAACACCTAAATCACATTCTGGTTCTATTCCAACAAAACCAGTCATTAATAAAGAATTACTTTGCTTATCAACAACACAAATTTTACCATAAGGATGCTCTAAATAATCATAGTCATAAATAATTGGATAAATTACTTTTTCACCTAGATTCCATACCCCATCCTTTTTGGATTCATTATCTAGAAAATCACCTATCTTAATTTTCTTTGTTTTTTCACCAACATTTATCATAAATTCTGTATCTAAGCTTAATGTTTCACCGCCATGATGCATAAGTACAACTTGGTTTTCACTGATAGAACCTGAAATCTCTACAATTGGGGCAGGTGTTGGTGTAGGTGTGCTTGCTATATTGTAATATATTACGCTAAAAGAAGAGGTTGCTATTCCTAACATTAGCAAAGTTCCAATTATTTCAGATACCGCAATTGTTTTACGAATGGTTCTTGTATTAATCCTCCTCAATATCATTTTTGGCTCATCCTTTAATATTATACTCTTTGATTATTACTATATAAACATATCATGAAAAAATGTCAAAATGTAAAAATACCATTTTTCCACACAGCCATTTTTTCTCCTTAAAAATTATATTTTTAAAAAAATGTTCATTCAATCCATCCTGGGGCTATTTGAGCAGAGATATCTGTTGCTTTTAATATAAGATTTCCAAGAGAAGCACTGAATTCTACAGATATCCCATTAGCAGTATCAGTTATATCATATGTCAATGCAGAATATTTCAGGGTAGTGCTATTAAAAAATATTTGCCAAGCATTCTTATAATTAGTAGTAATGTTAATAAACCTAAAATCCTCCATTGAATAATAATCAGAATCCAAATATTCCATATAAAAAGAATATGTTCCGTATCCACCTGCATACTTTTTACCTTCTAAACCCGAAACATTAATAATACTAAATGTAACATTTGTATAATTAGTAACTGAAAATAATGGTTTGCCATTCAATACATTTGCATCAGATTGACTAAGTATAAGAGCACCTGCTTCATAGATATATGACTGATCGACATAATATGAATTTTTAGATGAAAAAGCAACTGTTCCAAGTGGAAAAGAATATGAATCTGTATCATTTGATATTTCTACGACACATTCATCTGATAAAATATCTAAATAATCATAGGTTCTTCCAGAGCCAAAAATCGGTATTTCTGCTGTGCCAAGTGTAATATATACTGATATTGCATTTTTTTGCTCAATTACCGATAGTATGTCCAGCGAGTGTTTAAGTTGTGCAAATTGATAGGACACCACATGCATATGGTCAGCTTCTTTTTCTTCCAACCATTGGGGAACATATACTGATTCAATAATTGCTGTAACAACAAGAAAAAGTCCAATAATTAGTATTGTTACAATAATACCTACCAAGGCATCATCCGATTGTATAAATCTCCTAACCATAGAAAACCACCAGCATTATAACAGAATTGCTTTTTATATCAATAACAGAAAGTGAAACTTTTTTATCTGTAATATCTCCAACTGGATAAACCACCCGCTCGCCAATATTCCATACTCCATTGATCTTAGCTTCATTGTTTAAATAATCACCAGCTGTGAACTTATCATTAGTACTATCAACACTCAAAATTAATTTTGTATCTAAATTCAATGATTTTCCTCCACGATGTTCTAGTGTAACATTGTTATCTTCAACAGAGCAAATAAAATCAACAGAGGGACTTGAAGACGTTGGATACAAAGTTAAAACTGATATATATATTACAGTGAAAAATGAGATAGACATTCCTAATAATAGTAGCGTTCCAACCACTTCAGAAACTGCTTTATTTGATCTTTTCATTTTCTCCAAATTCCTTATATTAAACATTATTTATGATTTTGAATGGAAAAGAAAATTACTTTCAATAGTATTATTGTTTAAAATAATATTTATGAAAGATACTATCTTAGAGTACATTATTTTCCCATCCATCCTTGTAATCGAAATATTTAACCAATAAATATAAAATTTAATGGTCTAATTTAGTAATTCTTGATTTATTTAATATAATTTTCCCTTAAATAGTATAGTTTAACTTCTAAATATTATTCTATTTCTTAAAAAAATTATCCAAGATTGTATTTAAAGATATAATTTTTAATTTACCATATATATTTATTATATCGTTCTTGATCCTTTTTTAACTTATAAAAAGTTCCTTCAGTTATCTCTAATATTTTCCTAAAATTTTCCCCATGTAAATTTAATAAAACTTCCTCAAGTTCAATTTTCAATGATTCATTCATAGAAGATATCATTAAAATATATCTTACTAACCATATTGCTAGTTTATGAGCAAAATCCTTGTTATTTCTTTTTGAAATTTCTTTAAAAATGCTTGTTTCCAAAAGATCATCAATTGCTTTTTTGATAGATGTGCTTCCTGTATCTTCCAGATCAATCACCTTATTATATAGTATTTTATTTGTTTTATATTTACTATATTATATATTAGTAAGAATAATATATAAACATTTTGTTAATTTAAGTTCTATCAGAAGAAAATTTTTTACATAATTCAAGTTATTACAATTTTTACACAAAATTAAAAATGTTGACTAACTCTAAACAAATATTGTAGTAATATTATCTATTCTTTTTTTTCTTTAACAGATAGTTACTATCTTTATCAAGATCTGTGAAATAATCTGCTACATCCTTTAATTTATGAGATGTAGTTTTACCAAATGCTACCACTTCTACTCTGCATCCTAAACTTTTTGCATGTTCCAATAAATCTGAAAAATCTCCATCTCCACTTACCAACACAATAGTATCAAGTTTTGGTGCCAATCTCATTACATCCATTGCTATTCCGACATCCCAATCTCCCTTTTTTGCTCCCCCATAAAAAACCTGTAGGTCCTTTGATTTTACTTCAAAGCCGATCTCAGATAATGCGTCATAAAATGTATCCTCATCCTTAACATCAGCCTTTATAACATAAGCAATTGCTCTAATAAGCTTTCTTCCTGCGATAGCTTGTTTTAAAACCACATTGAAATTTACTTTGCCTTTATACAGCTGCCTTGCTGAATAATACATATTTTGTACATCTATAAAAACTCCGATTCTTTGATCCTTATGTCCTGATTTTGTCATGTATCTACCTTAAAATAATCATAACAATTAATAGTTAATAAAACTGTCAGTTTGTAATTTATAGTAAAAAATAAGGTTTATTTTTAAAAATAGTAAGATTTATACTAGATTTAATAAAAATTTATAGTTACACTCCATGTAAAATTAGTATTATTAATTTCAAAATATTTAGATGATTTTCAAAAAAATTTAGTAATTGTAAATTAATTAATTTATCTTTAGGCATTATAACAGTAAAAAATCCCCAGTCACTACTTGTGGCTTGATAAATATCTTTCGCTTTTGCTCTTATTGTATAAGTTCCTGGGTTAATCCAGGTATGTTTTATTGATATTTCTTCACCAGAATTATATGGACCAAGCCATCCTGAATTAGTATTATCACCCCATTCTATATAGTATAAAACATCATGGCCCTCAGGATCTATTGTTGAGATTTTATAGGTATATTCATTGCCTGGTTTTCCTTTTGCCGGACCATTTATATTTGGAATATTTGGAGCTTCATCTAGTCCATAAGTTATAAAGCAGCCATCAGGATCGGGATATCCTGGATATTCAATTATTTCCCAAGATGCCCCAGAATTCAACGAACCCCATACTTCACCACCAGAATAAGGATTATTTACTTGAAATAAACAACAATAATAATTAATTACCGAGCCACCAGTAGTTCTACATACAATATAGTACATTTCTCCAGTTATAATATCAATATCAGTAAAATCAAAATCAATCCAATTACTGTATTCATATACTTGGCTTCCATCTATTGTAACACTAGTTAGATCACTACCCATTAAATCTGATCTAATTGATAATGTAATATCGCTTGTAATACTCCCCTCCTTAAATAAATTCAATTCAACTCTGGTAATTGTTTCCAAGGTTGGAATAAAACCTTGTGCAAGCCAAAGGTTACTAAAAAAAGGACAACCATAACCACAATCTGTTGTTTGCTTTTGGTCTATAACTTCAATTGTATCTAGATATCTTGATTCTATTATTTTAAATTCAGAAAATATGTTTTCATTTTTGGTTATACTATTATTTTTTGTTTTAGCATAAGCAGAACATACTGTCCCCATAAAGAGTATACAAATTATTATAGCAATTATTTTATTATTCATATTATTAGCCTTCAATATTTAAATTAATGATTAAATATTTAAATCTTATTTAATTATTTTCTTGCATGTCCCAAATTGATATATCGTAAACTTATTATATTTAGAATGTATATAAAACGAAAAATATTAAATGAAGCTGGATTTGGCATGGAAGAAACTTTGTATAGAATAGAAATACATAAAGATGAAGATTCATACCTGGGAAAAATTCATACAAATTTGGGTAGCATTATAGAGTTTAAAAATAATACACTTGAGTTATTACTAAAAGATTTAATCAATGATATGAATCTGGAGTCTGATACATATCTAAAAAGTACCAAGATATTTAGAGAGAACAAAGGCGAGATATAAATAAAAATTCAATTATATGAACCGGGTTTTTTAAAAAAAAATAAATGAGACTATGAATTATAGTCCCAAACGTTTTAACAATATTTTTAGTAAAGGAAAAACATTTGGATGATTAAAAAGCATATCTAACAGATATATATTTTTTGCTTTATCTCTTGGCATAGTGACAATATATTTAGTCCAATCGCTTTCAACACCATATGTATCTTTGGATTTAGCTTCGATAGTGTATTTTCTTTTAGTGCTCCAAGTATGATTATCATAGAAAGCTGCACCTGAAGCCTGATAGCTGGTCCAATCTGTTATATCCCCATCGTCCCATTTTATATAATAAGACACATCATCCCCATTTGGATCTGTAGAGGTAAACGTATATGTGTAAGGGGTTCCAATATTACCTAATGTAGGACCGTCAATTACTGGAGGATTAGGAGGATCATTTATTTTGCTGATAGTTACTTTTATATAATCATGAAATGACCTATCTTGATATCTCTCAGTATATAACAACAACGTCATTTCACCATTGTAATTAATATAATGGTCAAAGTCTGAGCGTATATTCTTTTTTAGATATCCGTCTCTATTTCCAGCCCAATTATCCATATAGCGGTTTTGATTGAAAAGACCCTCTCCATCTCCCCATTGATCTTCAACATAATCCCAAATATAAAGTTCAGTTTGGGCACATGCATCCGAATAACCTTCCCAGATAATTTCTATATTATCGATATTATCAGATTCCTCCAATATTTCAAATTCAAAAATATGTGTAGATTCAGAAACACTTGATGGAATTGGAGATATATACCGATTAGGATCATAATCATCACCAGTTGCATCAGAATATGCAATCTTAGGATAATCCGTCAGACTAATCTCAGAAGTTACTGGTTTACGGACTCCATCCACATTGCTCCAACTGGAAGTTTGATATCCATAACAATATTTATCTTCTCCAGCACCAGTTTCAAAATTATAAACAGATTGTGTTGATGAAGAGATATTGAAAACTTCAGAACTTTCACCTATACCTTCATCAGAATCTTCAGATATTGCTACAATTTTTATTTTTGCTTGATCAGTTTCAACAAAAGGAACTACCCAATCATAAAAACCTGAATCTATAGTTGAATCAATAAACTCATAGTTACCACCACCATCAATCGAATAATAAAGATCTATTTGTGGAATTACATCATTATCGGTATCACTTGCTACCCATTCAATAGTTTGAGTTGTTCCACAAGCGAGAAATTCTCCACCATCAGGCCATATGACATGAACAGATGGTACAGTACCTGTATGACGTGGGACCTGCATTACAATACAATGAATTGCACCAGCAGCCCAAATTATCGGATAACAGTTTATTTGAACAATTTCTAAATGTGACGCTGCTGCTTGAAATGCTGCTAAGGCCTCAGCATCTTCATCTGCATAATCCGGGTAGGTTTCACCATATGTTGGGATGAAAATCCGGTCGTTTGAAATAAAACTATTTGTATAAGTCCAATGAGTATTATAACTATTATCAGGATGAGGTGCATTCCATGCTGGAGTTCTATAAACCGTAAAACCTAAATTTTGCATATAGGGAACTGCATTTTCAGTTATTTGAATAGCTGTTGGATTTGAACCTGGTAAAAACTCAGAAATAATCACTGTATCTTCATCGATTATATACATCCACATATCAATATGTCCTGTGCCATCTACTGATCCTGGTAACTGTGGAAGAATATGTACCTCATCTATTCCTTGATATGTTTGAAATAACTCTGCAATAAAATCTTCATCAAATCCTTCTGAAATGGGGTTATCAATGTTAATAAGTGAACTCATAAAAGCTGATCTATCAGGGCCAGGCAAGAAGTTGCCGCCTGAATAGTAAAGTCCAATATCATAGGTTGGCATAATAAAATTATCATCACCGATAAGTGTAGGAATAAAGTTATCTAAAGAACGCTGGGGATAATAATGACTATCTACAATTCCAATTGCACTATCCTGAGAAATAAAATGTGGACCATAATCACGTATCCATATAGCATTGGCAGGCTCAATTATGAACTCCACCTTATCCATATCTGCACCATTTGATGTAAATTGGCTAATTGCTGAATTCTTTTCAGATTCACTGGTTACCAATACATAGGCGATATCATCATAATCATCATCCTTTGTTAGTTCTACCACCAAATCGACAACAACCTCATCCCAATTACCTGACTTGTAACAAAAAAGTACACCTCTAACAGGATCATATTCGGCGGGTGATTCTATTAAACCAGATGTTGGTGAATCTCTTGCTTTTATTGAATATGGATATAACGATTGTTCAGCATTATATGGTGTTCCACCTTCCCGCCATCGAGGTAAAGCAGTAATTACTGACTCTGCTGACTCTTTGAAAATATTTATTTTCTGAACATTTCCACTAATAGCAGGAATTATGCTAGCTCCAATAAAAAAAGATAATATAAAAATTACAAATCCTTTCTTTAACAATTTATTTATCATTTATTTTACCCCCTTAAAATATTTAATTTTTAATTATCAATTTAATTAACAGATATGAATTTATAAGAGTTTCGTAAAAAGGTAATTATAATAATTATAAATAATAAGTAAAAAATAATATTTTTTAATAATCTGACGATTTATAAAGGTTCAAAAAACACTAATAAATATAAATACAAATGTATTACATATATTGATATAAAATATGAAAGAAGAGGATAAAAAAGCATTTCTTGAAGACTTCAAAAAGGCTGATATCTCAAAAAAATTAGATATGTGGTATTTTGCATTAGATCAACAAATGATTTGGGAAGAAATCATTGCTGAAATGTCAGATATCGCACAGATTCAAAGCATCAATAAAGGTCAAATGATAGAAGAATGAAAATATAAAATAAGCTACGGGATCAATTATGGATGAAAATGATAAAAAAGAACTTATAGAAGAATTCAAAAAAGCAGATGGTTCAAAAAGACTTGATATGTGGGATTATGCATTGGAGCAACAAGTATTCTGGGAAAATATTATTGTTGAACTGCAAAAAATCGCTAGAGAACAGGGTGTTGATAAAAAACTTGAGAAGATGATGGATGAAGAAATGAAGACTATCTAAAATGAATTTTAGATCACTTTATTTTAATAATAAAATAGTTTATGGTTAAATTATAATTAAATAAATACAGTTTTTATTGCCTCAATAAAATCCATAACATCCTTTTTACTTGTGTTAAATGAACACATCCATCTTACAGTAGAAGTATGTTCATCAAATACATGAAAAGCATATTTTTGCTGAAGTTTCTTAATAATTTTATTGGGAATTGATGCGAAAACTGCATTAACCTGTACCTTCTGAGTTATTTTTACTTGAGGGACTTTTTTAAGTTCGTTATATAAAAACTGAGCCATACTATTAGCATGTAAAGCATTTTTTAGCCATAGGTCATTTGTTAGTAATGCTTCAAATTGTGCTGAAATAAAACGCATCTTTGAATTAAGATGCATACCTTGTTTTCTTATAAATTCAAAATTTTTTGACAATTTTTTATCAAAAAAAACAACAGCATCACCAAACATCATACCATTTTTTGTGCCTCCAAAAGAAAGTACATCAACTCCAACATCTCTTGTAATAGCAGCTAAATCAACATTTAGACTAGCTGCAGCATTACAAAGTCTTGCACCATCCATATGCAGAAGCATTTTTTTACCATGAGCAAAATCAGAGAGATTTTTTATTTCTTTAGGAGTATAAACTGTACCAAGTTCAGTTGATTGTGTAATGGATATAACCTTTGGCTGAGCCATATGAGGGTCACCAAAACCTACTAGATGAGGTTTCAATAAATCAACAGTAAGCTTTCCATCTGATGTTGGTATAACTGTTAGTTTACAACCAGTAAATTTTTCTGGACCACAACATTCATGAACATTTAAATGAGCTGTTTCTGCACAAAAAATAGAGTTAAAAGAGTTAACTATTGCCTTTATTCCTAAAATATTTGCAGCGGTACCATTACCTACAAAATAAACATCAATATCTTTTCCGAAATGCTCTTTGAATTTTTTAATAGTACGACTTGTAAACTTATCATCACCATATGCTACAGAGTAGCCAACGTTAACAGATTGAATTGCTTTTAATATATCAGGATGTACACCAGAATGATTGTCACTTCCAAATTCATCGTTTATTGTCATAATATTTTTTAAATTAAAACATTATTTAAATTCTTTTATTTTCTTTAAAATAAATAGTTAAAACTAATTTATTGATAGATATTTTTTACCGGAAATTATTGAATTATATGCAGTATCAAATGCTTGAATCCAGTATGTAATATTTGTATTAGTAGAAAATTGTCCAAGTTCTAACCCAAATATTGGATCATTTGACATGTTTTTTAAAGGATCTTCCTCATGCCGATCTTGAATAGGGTTATTTGCATACATAAACATCTTTTTTGTCTTAATTTGAACACTATCATCAAAGAATAAAACTACCCTATCAATGGAAAATGGACTACCAACTGTAACATTTGCATATATTACAATATTACTTATATTTGTAGGATTATTTGGTTGATGATAAAAATCATTAATTATTGGACTCCAACTATGTCCACTTTCGTTTAATACAAAAGATATTTCATTATAAGAAACTCTACCACCAATATCAAAGGACCTTGCTGAAATCTTATGATCCCCAATATCATAATTACTTAAATCAAAATCAATAAACCAATATTCTGATCCGTTTACTGCCATCCATTCACCATTATCAATTTTGACCTCAACTTTATCTAAATATTGGTTATCAAATGCATTTCCTTCAACTCTTAAAAAATCATCATTGATTATCTCACCATTAAAAGGAATATTAATACTTATGACTGGTGGAGTTACATCAATTAAATTAATTAAAATATCATCTTGAGAATCACCGCATTTTGCAATAATGGAATAGTTATCAGGACTGATATCAGATGTATTCCAAATAAATTCCCATTCATAATCTTTTATATTTATATCATATTGTAATCCATTAATTAATAAAGTTATATTATCAGTTGCAATTCCTGAAATCTTTACTGTTTCACCTATATTAAAAACAGGGTTATCAAAAATATCTGTATATGGAGAGACAATCTGTACTTTATCAATATTTGTTAACATCTCAAGTTCTACTGAAAAATTAAGAATTGCGTTACTCTTACGACCATTATTTCTAAATACAAAATACCAATTTTTAAATTGTGTATTTATATTAATATTACCATTTTTTGAATTTATGTGATCATAGCAAATGTAACTTTCACCATTTTTATATTTTTTAAAATTATCATCATCAACAATGAAAAAATCTATGTTTCCATCAACTTCATATAATCCCTTATTCTCTCCATCCAATTCTCCCTGAAGCTGATAAAAAATAGTATCAAAAGATACCTTGAAATCAATATTTCCGCCAGGTATATCTTTATTAGAATACTTATCTTTAATAGGTGCAAGAAGTGGGAAAATAATATAAAAATTCTTATCAACTGGATCTTCTAAAATACGCAATTTGTTGTATCTAACAGGTATAAAGGGACTCTTAAGATTTCCATATTGTATTATGAAAAGATAACTGCGATTCTGACCAAGTTCAAAACAACATTTTCCATTCATATCTGTAAAATTCCATATAGAATATATATTACCATCAACTATATCAGGCATACTTTCGATTCTATCTGTAATCTTGCTATATAATAATTGTAGAATTGGTCCTTTAAGTAATGGTGGAATAAAATCCCAGATTTTTTCAATTTGACCTAAAAGTTTGTACTTTAACCAGGTTATATCTTTAGGACCTTGAACTGTTACTGTAACTCTTGCTCCATCCACGGGTTTTAAATATCTATCTAGTACTTGAAAACATATTGTTTTCCTATCTTCAGGGTGAATATAGGTAGGGGTAAGCTCAAAAATACTTTTATCACATTTTTTTGCAAATATTGCAGACATATCCTTACCCCAACCATATGCATAAATGTCTGGTTTATCTATAACTCCCCCGGCATCAGCCCACCAATTATCACTTTGATGCCATCCTCTTTCATAAAACTGGCGCCACACATGGTCCTCACCAATATTATTTGCTGATACAGAAGGGATAAGAGCTGTACTAAGCGCTGCAACTGCAATTATTTTTAACTCACCACACCATCCATTATGTTCATGGGCAATAACGTTTGGCTGTACAGGTCTATCACCAAGTGCTTGTGCAGGAACGGTTTTACCAACCCAGTAACTAATCGCTTCAATAGCTGTTGGATGGTTTTCCATACTCCATCCCCATAGTCTATAGCTAGGCTGAGAATAGGATTTGCAATCCCAAAGATACTTTATTTCTGACAATTTTTCTTTAAGGAGAGGATATCCCAAATCATTATGATTAAATAAATAATCCCTCCAAAATTTTCCATAAACATATTTTGCATCACTAATTACATTTGGATGAACAATATACCAATAGTATATCTCTGGGGGATATTCTAATTGTTTTTCGGTATCATTTTCAAGAACCCAGTATCTTATAGTAGAATAATAATTACCCTGATTATCATCATAATCAATAATATCTGAATATTTTATCCATTCATCATTTTCGTAAAGAATTAAAACATTACATTTAATAATATTTACAGACGGGACGCTTCCAATCGGGCAATGTGCTATTGTAAAGGCTATTTCATCAACATAGCGTCTATCCATTTCTAATATTAAATCAGCGTATTCTTCCCCATCTATTGAAAGAAACTGTCTTGTTAAATCTCTTTGAATCCATTTTGGAGACTTAGCTATTGCATTTTTAATTTTTTCAGATAATCTAGATGAATAAGCAGTCATATTTTTTCCTTCTAATGTGTAATTATCTGATAAAAAATTGATATAATAATCAGAGTTTGCTGGAATTTCTATTGTCCTAGCAAGTTTACTAATTATTTTTTTATTTTCACTATGATAACTATTTGAGGGTGAAACAGAATATACTAATCCAGAAATTATTAAAAATATTGATAATAAAAAAATAAATGATAATTTTAAACTTTTATTTTTAAATTTAATAGTTATAATCTAATATTCCTCCACACAATATGTTCTATTAATGAACTTATTTATGAATAGTTTTCAAATATAAATATATTTTTTGTATATATAATATAAATTGTCCCTTTAGAAATATATAATACTTTTAATTACCTAAGTATACCTTTATTAGCAAAAGATTTGAATATCATTAAATCATGAGGGGAAAGACCAATTCATTAATTCTCAAGATTATAGGGGGGCAATTTTGAAGAATATTTATATAAAAGGCGCAAGAGAACACAATCTTAAAAACTTTAATCTAGAGCTTCCTAGAGATAAGTTCATTGTAATTACTGGGCTTTCTGGATCTGGAAAATCAACTCTTGCATTTGATACAATTTACGCAGAAGGGCAACGGCGGTATGTTGAATCACTATCTGCCTATGCACGGCAATTTTTAGGTTTGATGCATAAGCCGGATGTTGACAGTATCGAAGGTTTATCCCCTGCAATTTCAATTGAACAAAGAACAACTAGTAAAAATCCTAGGAGTACCGTTGGTACAATTACAGAGATATATGATTATCTACGTTTACTTTATGCTCGTATTGGTATACCGTATTGTCCTGATCACAATTTAAAAATTGAATCACAATCTCCGCAAAAAATTGCAAAAAGGATAAACAAGGATTTTCAAGGTATGATTACGATTCTATCACCAATTATTCGTCAAAAAAAAGGAACATATGAACAGCTTTTCAAGGATTTATATGATGAAGGATGGGCTAGAGTTAGAGTTAACAAACAAATTTTTAGAACTGATGAGACTATAGCTCTTGATAGATATAAAAAACATGATATCGAAGTGGTAATCGATAGATTTAAAATTGATGATATAACTAGACTTTCAGAAGCTACTGAAAATGCTTTAAAAAAATCAGAAGGCCTAATAATTGTTATTGATAAAAAGGGAAATGAAAAACTATATTCCTCAAATATGGCTTGTCCTGAATGTGGAATGGTCTTTGAAGAGCTTCAGCCCCGTATGTTTTCATTTAATAGTCCTTTTGGTGCATGCGAGAGATGTCATGGCCTTGGAATTAGAATGGATTTTGATTCAACACTAATAATCCCAGATAAAGAGCTATCAATTGCGGACGGAGCAATAAAACTTTACAGAAATGTAATAGATGGCTGGAGAATAAAATTTCTAGGTTCAGTTGCAAAACATTATGGTTTTGATATTTTCACTCCAATAGCAGATTTAACTGAGGATCAATATAACGCTTTAATGTATGGTTCTGATGAAAAAATAAGTTTTAACATGGTTTCAAACAATAGAGATGCACAATGGTCTGGTCAAAGTTATTGGGAAGGTTTGATTCCTCAATCAGAAAGACTGTATAAACAAACTGAATCTGAATATAGAAGAAGAGAACTTGAAAGATTCATGAGAATTACCCCTTGTCCTTTATGTAATGGAAAAAGACTTAAGAAAAAGATTCTATCTGTAAAAATATCTGATAAATCAATAATTGATATAACTGATATGTCAGTAAAACAAGCAATAATTTTTTTTAAAACCTTAATTCTATCAAAAAAACAGGAGGAAATTGCCTGGCAGATATTAAAAGAAATAAAAATCCGACTTGATTTTCTTGATAAAGTCGGGCTTAATTATTTGACATTATCAAGAAATGCTGCAAGTCTTTCTGGAGGTGAGTCACAAAGAATTAAACTTGCGACTCAAATTGGTTCAAATCTGATGGGCGTAATCTATATACTTGATGAACCATCAATTGGACTTCATCAAAAGGACAATAAAAAATTAATTGATACACTTTACAAGTTAAGAAACCTTGGAAATACCTTGATTGTTGTTGAGCATGATGAAGAAACAATTCGACATGCTGATTATGTTGTTGATTTAGGACCTGGTGCAGGAATTCATGGAGGTAAAATAATTGCTCAAGGAACCCCTTTAGAAATTGAAAAAAATCCTACATCATTAACTGGTAAATATCTATCTGGAAAACTTGAAATTCCTCTTCCGGAAAAAAGAAGATATTCTGATAAATTTTTACATATTTTCGGTTGTAGAGAACATAATCTGAAAGACATTAACATACAAATTCCTATAGGAGTTCTAACTCTAATCACAGGTGTTTCAGGTAGTGGTAAATCAACACTAGTCTATGATATTTTGTATAAAGGACTAATGAGAAAATTGCATAATTCAAAAGAAAACCCTGGTGAGCATGATGCAATAGTTTTTGATGAAAAAATCGATAAAGTAATAGTTATAGATCAAAGTCCAATTGGAAAAACACCTCGTAGCAATCCTGCCACTTATACAAAGGTTTTTGATGAGATTAGAAAGCTTTTTGCAAAAACTACTGAAGCAAAGAAACGTGGATATAAGCCAGGCAGATTCTCATTTAATGTCAAAGGCGGAAGATGCGAAGCGTGCCAAGGCGATGGTTTAATAAAAATTGAAATGAACTTTTTACCTGATATTTATATTGAATGTGAAGAGTGCAAAGGTAAAAGATACAACAATGAAACTCTAGAGGTAAAATATAAGGAGAAATCAATTGCAGAAGTTTTAGAGATGAGTGTTGAAGAAGCACTAGATCTATTTCAAAATATTCCATTTATTAAAAGGAAACTTGATACTTTATCAAAAGTTGGTTTAGATTATATAAAACTTGGCCAGAGCTCAACAACACTTTCAGGTGGTGAGGCACAAAGAATTAAATTGACAAGGGAACTATCAAAAAAGAGCACTGGTAGAACCATTTATCTCTTAGATGAACCTACGACAGGTCTACATTTTCATGATGTGAAAAAATTAATCGATGTTTTAAATAGCCTTGTAGATAAAGGTAATAGCGTTGTTGTTATAGAGCATAACCCAGATGTGATAAAATCGGCAGATTATATAATTGATTTGGGTCCTGAAGGTGGGGATATGGGGGGAGAGATTGTTGCAGCTGGAACACCTGAAGAAATATCAGATAATCCAAAAAGCTATACCGGGGAAATATTAAAACCACTTTTCAAAGGTAAGAAAAAATGCTTAGTTCATTAAATCTACCAAATGAACCTGGATGCTATCTTTTCAAAGATAAAAACAATAAAATAATATATGTTGGAAAGGCAAAAAATCTTAAAAAAAGAATTAAGCAATATTACCAAAAAAATGATTTTGATATTAAAACAAAAAGTATGTTAAATTTTGTTAAATCCATTGATTTTGTTGCAACTGACAATGAAGTAGAAGCATTAATTCTTGAAAATACCTTAATTAAAAAACATCAACCTAAATATAATATTAGAATGAAGGATGCAAAGACCCATTCTTTCATTCTTCTAACAGAGGAAAAATTCCCAAGAGTTTTAATTGCCAGGCAAAAGATTGGTAAAGGAAAATTTTTTGGACCGTTTATTTCTGCTCATGAACGTGATTATGTTTTACAATTTTTAAAAAAGACATTTTTGTTAAGATCTTGTAAAAAATTACCAAAAAAAGCATGTTTACGGTATCATATTAATCTTTGTGAAGCCCCTTGTATCGGTATGATATCACCTGAAGAATACATAAAAAAAATCGATAATGTCAAACTGGTTTTAACAGGTCATACTGATAAACTTCTTGAAAAATTAAAAGATGATATGAAATTGTTTTCAAATATTAATGATTTTGAATATGCATTAAAGCTTCGTAATCAAATCACGGCCATTGAGAATTTAAATGAACGGCAGAAGATGAAACGTGAAAAAAAATATAATGAGGATATCATAAACTTTGAAATAAAAGACGATAAAGTGTATCTAATACTTTTTAATATCTATAAGGGAACGTTAAATAATAAAGCAGATTTTGTTTTTGATTATCACATTGATTTTTTAGAGGATTTCATTATCCAATATTATTCAGAAAACCCTGTGCCAAAAGAACTTATTGTTCCCGTTAAACTTCCTAACTCGATTCAAAGTTTTCTTGAAAGTAAAAGAGGAAATAAAATAAAATTAACAAAACCTGAAAAAGGTGAAAAAAAGCAATTACTTAATCTTGTTTTGAAAAATATTGAAATTACATTTTTTACAGATATTGATAAAGTTGAGACTTTGAAAAATAAACTAAATCTTCAGGATAGTCCAAATGTAATTGAATGTTTTGACATCTCTCACTTATCTGGTACATCTACTGCTGGTTCAATGGTTCAGTTTAGAAATGGAAAACCTGATAAGAGTAATTATAGAAGATTCAAAATTCGAAGTGTTGAAGGAGTTGATGATACTGCAGCTATTGCTGAAGTTGTGAAACGTCGATATAATAGATTAAAATCAGAAGATGCTGAAATGCCAGATTTAATTATAATTGATGGAGGAATAGGTCAACTTAATTACGCAATGAAAGAACTTGAAAATCTTGATTTAAAAATCCCAATTATTTCAATTGCAAAACAATTTGAAGAAATATATATTCCTGGTAAACTACATCCTTTAAGGATTTCTAAAAAAGATAAAGCACTTCAATTTATTCAAGAAATAAGAGACGAGGCACATCGTTTTGCAATTAAATATAATAGACTTCTTCGAAAAAAAGAGTTGATATCATGAACAAATTCAAACTTGTAACTGATATGAAACCCAAGGGGTCTCAACCTGAAGCAATAAAAAAATTAGTAGAAGGTCTTAAAAGTGGCAAACAATATCAAACTCTTCTAGGAGTAACTGGATCTGGGAAAACATTTTCTATGGCAAAAATTATTGAACAAATACAAAAGCCAACACTTGTTCTTGCTCATAACAAGACCCTCGCAGCTCAACTTTTTTCTGAATTTAAAGAATTTTTTCCTGATAACAGAGTTGAATATTTTGTATCATACTATGATTATTATCAACCTGAATCATACATTCCTTCAAAGGATCAGTACATTGAAAAAGATGCTGATGTAAATCCAAAAATTGAACAGATGAGACTTGCAGCAACCACATCTGTAATATCACGTGAGGATACCATTGTTGTTGCATCTGTATCTTGTATCTATACAGTTGGTGACCCAACTGATTTTAAATCACTTGGTTATGAGCTTAGAAAAGAAAATCCTGTTGATAGAAGTGAAATTTTAGATCGTCTCATAGACATGCAATATGAACGAAATGATTTATCTCTTGCTCCAGGTAGATTTAGAGTGAAAGGTGATACAATTGATCTTATCCCAGGGTATTATGATAATATCATTAGAATTGAACTTTTTGGAGATGAAATTGAAAAAATAACTGAAATTGAAAAAATAACTGGTAATCCAGTTGATAATTTAGATTATGTTTATATTTATCCTGCAAAACATTTTGTCATTGCTGAAGATAAAAAAAATCGAGCTATTGAATCAATCAAACAAGAGCTCAAAGAGCGTCTCCAACAGCTTGATATGATTGAAGCGCATAGATTGAAACAAAGAACTCTTTATGATATAGAGATGCTTGAGGAAACTGGTTTTTGTAAGGGAATTGAAAATTATTCTCGGCATTTTGATGGCAGAAAACCTGGTGAAAAACCATTTTGTTTTCTTGATTATTTCTCAAAAGATTTTTTAATGTTTATTGATGAGAGTCATAGGACTATTCCACAGATTCATGGAATGAACCATGGGGACTATTCTCGAAAAAAAGCACTTATTGATTATGGTTTTAGACTTCCAAGTGCTTATGATAATCGACCACTTACTTATGATGAATTTTCCAAATATATGAAAAATGTAATATTTGTATCCGCAACACCTGGTGATTATGAACTTGGTATATCTGAATCTATAGTTGAACAAATAATTCGTCCAACTGGCCTTGTTGATCCTCCTATTGAGATTAGAAAAACAAAAGGTCAGATTGATAATCTTATAAATGAAATCAATAAAACTATCACCCGTGGTGATAGAGTACTTGTTACTACTCTTACAAAAAGACTTGCTGAAGAGCTTTCTGAGTTTTTAGCTGAAAAGGAAATCAAAACCAGATACCTCCATGCTGAAATAGATACTCTTGAACGATCTGAAATAATCAGGCAGCTCCGGTTAAAAAAATTTGATGTTTTAGTTGGTATCAATTTACTTCGGGAAGGTCTTGATATTCCAGAGGTGGGTTTTATTGGAATACTTGATGCCGATAAAGAAGGTTTTTTACGTGATCAAAGAAGTCTTATTCAGATAATTGGAAGAGCTGCAAGAAACGTAAATTCAAAAGTGGTACTATATGCAGATAATGTAACTGATTCTATTCAAAGAGCTATTGAAGAAACAAAAAGAAGAAGAGATATACAAATTGAATATAACAAAAAACATGGTATTGTTCCCACAACAATAATAAAACCTATAAAGGAGAAAATTGCAGAGATCAAAGATATCAAGCACATCCCTAAAAAAGATATTCCTAAAATGATTGTCGATCTTGAAATTGAAATGAGAAAGGAAGCAGATGAGTTAAATTTTGAAAAAGCAATTTACCTTAGAGATAGAATCAATAAATTAAAACAAAACCTATAGAATTACATCTTTTTTAGATATGATTTATTGCTAGTTATCTTTGAATTAAAAATAAAGGATTGTTAAACTATTTTATTAAATATACTTATTGATTTTATATTCCTGTATTAAATGATGGCGATGGTTCCTCGCAACCAATAGTGTCGTAAATTAATTGAAAGATGAACATACAAACACCTGCGAATTCCCAATTCTTAAACCACATTATATCAAACATTACAGAAATTAATGGAAGTCCTTCAAAAAATTTACTGAAAAGACTTACTATTCCGCATCTAATAAGATATACATAATAAAGAATTAGCAAAACTTTACAGATTGTAGAATAATTCCTGAAAGGTAAACTCTCGGAGATTTCGTTTAAACCTTGAAGTGTTGTAATTCTATCGTATAGTTCTTCGTCATTTATTATTAAATTATTTAAATTATCAAGTATCTCAGGATTTGTTATCTCTACTGAATTTATTGTATCAATTACATTTTTTTCTCCAAGAACATTTGTAATTTCACAACCTTTAATATAAGAAGATTCAAGATAATCATGTGTTAAACTTGGTTCAGTGAAAATCAATGAAACAAAAAGTTTTGATTTCTTTAAAATTAAATTTTTGAATATTACTTTACTATCAAAATCCCAGGTTATATAACTATTATCATTTTTCCATTCGTCTTTAATTTGATTTAATAACTCATAAATTTCAGGTTTATTTACGATATTTATTATTGTCTCAAAAAGATAATTATTGGTTTCCACCTTTTCCTTTTTTAACTCATTTGTTGATACTATTGGTTGAAAAGCAAGTCCGATAAATAACAGCGTTATAACAATAACCATTGACTTTAGGATGTTTTTCATCATTTCACTTCCCCATTTAATCAAAATGTATTATCTATTATATAAACTTTATATACAAATTGTTAATTAATTATTACACATTTGGTAACAACTCAAGAATGGGCATATGTCTCCAAAAAGGAAACAGACGATTTGCCCATACCAGATAAACTTGTTCAAATTTGTTGTTCTCTGGATTTGAATCTGTTGGGGTAATTTCAAATTCTATATGAAAAATTCTTGGTAAATAATTTACAAAAAGCAATCCATGACCAGATTTTGGGATCCATTTATTATCTGGATTAAAATATCCCCATCTTCCACCCCATGCATAACTATAAAATTTATTATTAATAAAAAATGATGCATTTCCATAATACTTTATCCAGCCATAAAAAGATGCATTTCCGATATTTTTTAACTCAAGAGATATACGTAATTGACCAAATTGAGAACCATTTGGATACCATACATAAGGTATTATATCTATTATTGCCAGGTCAAGTCCAATATTAGATGTTTCATAAATATTTACAATATTAACATTATTTGTTTTTATTATATCCTGTTTTGTTGATTTTATCGATATGATAATTGGTGAAGATAGAATTAAGATAATTATGAGTATGATGTTGAATAGTAGATATTTTTTCATATTCCTCCCTTTGTTTTAATGTTTATATCTTTCTTTTACTATTTAAAAGATTAGGAAAAAGAATAAATCCTATTTACAAATTCCCTATAAAAGATGAAGGGGATTGAATAGAAAATTATATCTATTTTTTCAGGGAACTTCCCCCTCACCTCATATATTGAATGCATTAGAAGTATTTAAATCTGTGCTAATAATTATCACATAATAAAAAGTGCGGTGATAAAAAATTTTAGCGAAGATATTTTATATTTAGAATTTATTAAGATTATTTGTCAATTAGGAAAATGGGATATGGGATGTACAATAAGCTATTAGAGGGTATTAGTGAGAATTATCTTTTCATCATAAAGTCAATTTTAGGAGGGCTTCAATGAGAGAAGAACCAGATATTGTCAAAGAATTAAGAAATGCTGAAAAATTTGGATTGCTGGAAGGATTTATTAAGAATGCTGTTGAAGAGTTAGCAATACCAAAAGAATCTGCAGAGGCTGATTATAGCCAAAGAAGTTCTATGAAGGTAAAGAAAGAGATAAATAAAAATCATGAAGAATTAGAATTAAAAGAAAAATATCAAACAATCTTTGAAAATTATACTATTGCTATAACTTTAGCAGATAATCATGAACGAATTATATCTTGGAATAAATATGCTGAAGAACTTTTTAATATGAACGAAAAAGAGTTATATCTTACACCTGTACGAACACTTTATCCAGAGGAAGAATGGCAAAAAATACGGTCAGAAAATATTAGACAAAAAGGCATAAAATATCGCATGGAAACAAGGATGATTAGAAAAAATAAAGGAATTTTAGATGTTGAGATTTCTTTATGTGTTTTAAAAGGAAAATATGGAAAAATCGCAGGTTCTGTTGGAATTATTAAAGATATTACTAGACTTAAAGAAACAGAAAGAGAATTAAAAACATCAGAAGAGAAATACCGTACAATATTTGAAAACTCTGCAGTAGCAATAACTATTACTGATGAGCATGAGAAGATTATCTCATGGAATAAATGTGCAGAAAAAATTCTTGGGATGAGTAAAGAAGATTTGTATTTAAAACCAGTAAAACTTCTATATCCTAAAGAAGAATGGAAAAAAATACGTTCCCAAAATATTCGACAAAAAGGTTTACAATATCATTTAGAAACAAAGGTTTTAAATAATAATAATGAAACCGTTGATGTAGATTTATCATTAAGTGTTTTAAAAAATTTTAATGGAAAAATTATCGGTTCTATAGGTGTTCTTCAAGATATTTCTATTTATAAAAATATGGAGAAGAATCTCAAAGAAAGTTTAGATAAATTTAGAGATTTGGCAGAAGAGTCGCCAAATATGATTTTTATTAATAAAAATGGTAAAATAGTATATGCAAACAAAAAGTGTGAGGAATTAATGGGTTACAGTAGAAAGGAATTCTATTCACCTAAATTTAATTTTTTAAAACTTATTGCACCAGAATATAAAGATTTGATATTAAAGAATTTTAAAAAGCATACTGATGGAAAAAATATCAGTCCATATGAATATACGCTTATTACAAAAAAAAGAAAAAGAATAGATGCAATTATTTCTACAAAGTTAATAAAATATGATAATGAACCAGCTATACTTGGAATAATTACCGATATTACAGATAGAAAGTTAACGGAAGAAAAATTGCGTGAAAGCGAATGGAAATATCGAACTGTTTTTGAAAATGCAAATGATGAAATTATTTATGTAGATAAAAATGGAACTATACTAGATATAAATAAGAAAGTAAAGGACGTGTTTGGGTATAGTCCTAACGAATTAATTGGTAAAAAATTTAATAAACTTGGTTTCGTAACTTTGAAAGACCTTCCAAAAATCATGAAGATATTTAAAAATGTGATTTTAAAGGGTAAACCAGTAGATAAAATAGAACTAGAAATAAACAACAAAAATAGTAATAAAAATATCCTTGAAGCTAGTGCCAATCCTGTTGTTATGAATGGTAAAACCGTAGGTCTTCTATCTGTTGTAAGAGATATAACAGATAGGAAAAATTTAGAAAACAAACTATATAGACAAAATGAAATTAGCGCCTTAAGAGCAAATATATGGGAAAAAGCTGTTAACATAAACTCGGAAGAAATACTTATAAAAAAATTATTAAATACTATCGGACAATTTTTAAATGTTGATAAAGCAAGTTTTTTAAGAATAAATCATCAAAAAAAGATGGTTATCAGTGAAATTCAATGGAAGAAAAGTGGTAAAATACAAAAAGTAAAAATAAACATACCTTATTGGATGGTTAAAAGGTTTTTTGGTAAATCACATATAATTTTTAAATTAAAAAATATTCCTGCTTTAGCAAAACCTATTGTATTACCGATATTTAATAAATATAATCTAAAATCTAGTTTGATAATACCATATGGAGATGTTGATTATCCAAGTGGTTATTTTACTGCTGATGCTTGCAAGTCACATAGAGAATGGAAAGAAGATGAAATTGCATTATTTTCTGAAGTATCAAGAATTATACAATTAAAGGGTGAGCAGATTAAATCAGGGGAAGCCATTATTATGAAGAATAAGAGTCTTGAAGAAGCGCAAGATAAACTTTATAATCTCAATAAAAGTCTTGATGAAAAAGTTAGAAAGCGTACTGATGAAGTAAATAAACTTCTTGCACAGAAAGACAACTTCATCTATCAGCTCGGCCATGATCTAAAGAACCCATTAACACCACTTGTAAATCTTTTACCTATGATTGAAAAAACAGAAAGCGATCCTAAATCTAAGGAGGCACTCCAAGTATTAACTAGAAATGTAAATCGTATCAAAAGAATTGTAGTTCAGACTCTTGAGCTTGCAGAGCTTAATAAACAAGACCATTACATCAATTTTGAAAAAATAAACTTATATGAGGAAGTAGAGAACAGTATAAAAGATCAGTTTATTATGTATAATGAAAAGGAGATCAAATTAAAAAACAAAATTGATAAAAATATTATGGTGAAAGCAGGTAAAGTACAATTAAATGAGGTTTTTATAAATCTTATTAATAATGCTGTTAAATACAGTCCTGTTAAAAGCAACATATCTATTGATGCACATGATGATGGAGAGTTTGTTACTGTGTCTGTTAAAGATTCTGGTATTGGTATGACTCAAGATCAGATTGATAATATTTTTGATGAGTTTTATAAGGTTGATGAATCCAGACACGATTTTGATTCCTGTGGTCTTGGTTTAAGCATTTGTATGCGTATCATTGAAAAACATGGCGGAAGAATTTGGGTTGAGAGTGAAGGTCTTGGAAAAGGAAGTACATTTTACTTTACTCTTCCAAGTAGTCCAAAATTAGAAAAGGTTAAGATTATAAGAAATTAAAAAAGGTGTTTAAAAAAATAAAAGGTGAAAAATAATGAAGAAAAAAATCATGGTGGTTGATGATGAGCCGGATCAAATTTTTACAGCAAAAATGATTCTTGAGGATTTAGGTAGTGAATATGAAGTAATTGGTGTATCTAGTGGTAATAAATGTATTGAAATGTTGAAAAAAAACAAGATTCCTGATATCATATTTTTAGATATCATGATGCCGGGTATGAATGGATGGGATGTTGCAGCTGAGATTAAAAAAAATCCTAAATGGAAAAAAATTCCTTTAGTTTTTTTAACAGCTAAAACAGATTCTCTTAGTGCTACATTTGGTAAAATTGTCAGTGAAGATTATATCTTAAAACCTTTTGAAATAAGTGATCTGAAGAAAAGTATTGATAAGTTTTTAGATTGATGGAGATGAAAGAAATAGAAAATTCCGACCTTATCTCAGAGGTATTAAAAGCTCTTTATACCACCGTAAGTAGGAGAACAACTCAAAGTTTTGCAGTTACAGTTATAGATACAATAGTAAGGGCAATTGAGGAAAGATATGATTTTTTAAAGTACGTTCAAATCAATCGTTCTGGAGAATTAGCAGATTTTATTACTATTAACCCAAAATTAAACAATATTAATAACGCAAAAGTTGGTAAATCTATCGAAGCTATAGTTCAGGTTGTTTATATGGATCTCAGAGAAAAGGCTGGTGTATATTTTATAAACGAGGTAAAAAGAAATATTGATGAAGATATCATTATGAAGCTAAGGGAATGTGGTGTTGATTTAGAGCTTCTTATGCTTCAGCAGCATTATTTGTATAGGCGACATGAAAGAAAAAAGACAAAAACCGGTGATGATGTTAAATCCAAAGATGGAAAAAAGACACTTGATAATGTAAGTATGTTAGGATATACCAAAGAGCATATCTCAACTTGGGATTACGACCCTAAAAGTAAAATTTGTATTCTTTATGATAGAGATGGAAAAGAATTAGATCGGTTAAATTTAGATACGATAATTAGGAATTATATTGGCTTTTTAACACAAGAAGGTGTTATTGAGCCTCAAAATGAATTTGTGGAAAATGAGAAAAAAGAAGATATTGAGATTAGCAGCAAAGAGTTTGAACTTTTAAAAATATTACATGCAAAGGATATTGATATTGAAACCGCAGCTGATCTGCTAAATGTAACAGAGAAACAACTTCATTTTATGGTTCATAAGTTGCTTACCCTTGAGATGTTATATTATATCTCCACTGATGAAGTTGCTCTTACGGACACTGGAATGACCCATGTTGAAAGAAAAAAATAAATTTTTAGTTTGATCTAGATGCGTTCTAATATCCTTAGAACAAATTTATAGAATTTATCAACAGTACTAACGTGAACTTGTTCTTCAGGGGAATGTGGATATTTTATAGTTGGACCAATTGATATCATGTCCATTCCTGGAAATTTCTCCCCAATTATTCCGCATTCAAGCCCTGCATGTATTGCTTCAACAACTGGCTCTTTACCATACATTTCTTTAAATATTTTTTTAGAAAGAGCTAGTATTTTTGAATCAAGGTTCGGCTTCCAACCAGGATATGGTGTATCTTCTTTAACAATTGCGCCTGATAGTTCAGCTGTGGCTTTTATTCTATCGCGGAAATCTTGCAATGCGGATTTAATCGAGCTTCTAGTTGACAAACCAATTGAAGCATTTCCTTCTTTAATTGCAACAGTTGCAAGATTAGTTGATGTCTCGACAAGCGTAGGAATATCATAGCTCATCTTGTCAACACCATGAGGAAGACCATGTAATAGATTTAAGAGTTTATCTTGTGAATTTTTGGTTAACATTGTTTTCATTTCCTTGTTGTTTTCAACATCTACTTTGAATTTTGGATCTATTGGTTTAATTTCCGTAAGTATTATTTTTTCTTCTGATTTTAAAGTTGAGATAAATTTATCCTTATCTGATTTATTGACTGTAACTAATGCAAATGCTTCACGTGGTATTGCATTATGTTTATCTCCGCCCTTAATATCTGAAATAGAAAAATCATAATCTTTTGCTTTCCAAAGCATTCTTGTTAATAATTTAACAGCATTTCCTCTTTGCTCATGAATATCAACACCTGAATGACCGCCTCTAAGCCCAGATACCTTTATCATAAGTGAAACTTGATTTTTATCAATAGGCTGAGTTTTTACCGGCAGATTAACCTTTGACTCTCCACCTCCTGCACATCCAACTGTTATAACACCGAAATCTTCGCTATCTAAATTTAGTAGTATTTTCCCAGTTAACATATCTTTTTCCATTGCAAAGGCACCAGTAAGTCCAGTTTCTTCATCAACAGTAAATAAAGCTTCAATAGACCCATGTTTCAATGTTTTATCTTCAAGTATTGCAAGGCTAATTGCAAGTCCTATACCATTATCTGCTCCTAAAGTTGTACCATCAGCTGTAAGAATGTCGCCATTTAATTTTAGTTTTATCGGCTCTTTTGCAAAATCAAATATAACATCGCTATTTTTTTCACAGACCATGTCCATATGACCTTGTAAAATAACAGTTGTTTTTTTCTCCATACCTGATGTTGCAGGTTTTGAAAGAACAACATTACCTGTCTTATCAACTTTTAATTTGATATTATGATTTTTAGCAAAATCAATTATATATTTTCTAATTCTTTCTTCATGTTTTGAGCATCGTGGTATTTTTCTTATTTCATCAAAATGTTTCCATACCAATTTCGGTTTTAAGTTTTCAATTACTGACATATGTTTAACCTCCCAAATAAAGTAAAACACGTAATACAACATCAAATTTAAGATTTACCACAAACAACTTACAAATATTTAATATAATCTTTGTTTATTATCCTTGAAAAATCCGAGGTGATATATTTATGGATTGGGGAATGAAAAACCGTCTCTCAAGAATAATACAACCAAAAGATGGGCATACTGTAATGCTTGCTGTTGATCATGGTTATTTTATGGGACCAACAACAGGTTTAGAAAAACTTGATGAAATGGTAAAACCATTAATTCCTTATGCTGACGTGCTTATGCCAACAAGAGGAGCTCTAAGAAACTATATACCTCCTGAAACAGATATTCCAATATGTTTACGGGTATCTGGGGGAACAAGTATTCTTAATGAAACTAATCTTTTACATGAAGGAATCATTGTATCAATAGAAGATGCAATTAGACTCAATGTTGCTGCTGTTGCTTTCTCAATACTAGTTGGTCAACCTTTTGAAAGAGACACACTTCTTAGTTTTACAAAAATAATTGATGATGCAAATAGGTATAATATACCTGTTCTTGCTGTTACTGCAGTTGGAAAGGGCTTAGGAAAAGATGCAAGATATTTATCACTTGCATCAAGAATGGCTGCTGAGCTTGGGGCAAGCATAGTAAAAACATATTTCTGCAAAGATTTTGAAAAAGTTGTTGAAACATGTCCAGTTCCAATTGTTATTGCTGGTGGAAAGAAGATTCCAGAAAAAGACGCAATTCAAATGGCATATGATGCTCTTCAGGCTGGAGCAATTGGTGTAGATATGGGTAGAAACATATTTCAAAGTAGCGACCCTGTAAGTATGATAAAAGCAGTAAATGCCATAGTTCATAAAAAATATACACCAAAAGAAGCTTATGATTTGTTTAAATCTAAAAAGAAATAAGTTTAAATAAAAAACTAAGTTTACCAAAATCAAAGTTGGAGGCAAAATATATGTGGTTATGGATACTACTAATAGTAATAGTTATTGTTGTAATATTTGCCTTAATATATTGGGGATTTTACAACAGAATAATAAGAACAGAAAATAGAATAGACAACTCATGGGCACAAATTGATGTTCAATTGAAGCGCAGGGCAGACCTCATTCCAAACCTGATGGAAACTGTTAAAGGATACATGAAACATGAAAGAGAGGTTTTAGAAAATGTTACAAAGGCACGCTCTGCTCTAATGAAGGCAAAAACACCACAGGAAAACATTAACGCAGATAACATGCTTACAGGTGCTCTTAAATCTCTATTTGCCGTAGCTGAAAACTATCCCGATCTTAAAGCAAATCAGAATTTTTTAAACCTGCAAGATGAGCTTACAAATACAGAAAATAAGATTGCATACTCCAGACAACACTATAACGATTCAGTTTTGGTATTTAACAACACAATTGAAACCTTCCCAGGAATGTGGTTTGCAAAAAGAATGGGTAGAAAAACAAGAGAAATGCTACAGATTCCAGAAGCATCAAAAGAACTTCCGAAAGTAAAATTCTAAAAATTTTCTATATAAATCTGATATTATGGAAAAAAAACTTCTGATTGAGGATCATATTAGAAGAAACAAAAATCTTACAATTGTTATCTGTACATTTATGGCTTTACTTTTTGTTGCAATAGTCTTTTCATTAGGTTACATTCTTTTTGCAGGAAACCTATTTATCGCTCTTGCTTTTGCCCTTCCAATTGCAATTGGATATATAGCAATTACTTACTCAATATCAGTTCAAACAGTTATTGCAGCAACAAAAGCAAGACCTGCAAACCCACAGAACAGATTGGAAAAACTTCTAATAAACAGGGTTGAAGAAATCAGTATCGCAGCAGGTATTCCACAACCAAAGGTTTATGTCCAAGATACAGACAGCATAAATGCATTTGCAACAGGTAAAAAACCAGAAGAAGCAATAATCTGTTTAACAACTGGTGCTTTACAAAAATTAAATCAAGAAGAATTAGAAGGTGTGATTGCTCACGAGATGAGTCATATTAAAAATCATGATATACTAATTGCAACTGTTACAATTGCAGTGGTTGGAGCAATTGCACTGATATCAGAACTTGTTTTTTGGTCTTTATTTTGGGGAGGGGGTGCTAGAGGAAGAAAAGGAGAGGGTAATGCAATAATTATTGTTCTTGCCATTATTTTTGTGATTTTAGCACCAATTTTTTCAAGACTAACATATCTTGCGATTTCTAGAAAAAGGGAGTATCTTGCTGATTCAAATGGTGCATATTTCTCAAGAAATCCAGAAGGACTAGCAAAGGCACTTGAAAAAATTAAAAACGACCATCCAACAGAAAAACCAAAGGGTTCAAAAACCGTTGCACCACTTTATATCTCAAATCCATTCAAGGGTCAATCAGTCAGCTCAATGTGGGCAACCCATCCACCGATTGATGAGAGAATCAGACGACTTAGGTCAATGTAAATAATTTATTTTTCGTCAATAAATGATAATTCTTCACATATATTTTAAATATTAGAATACTCATTATAAACTAAAAAGGGAGGAAAAATCTGATGAGAAAAAATCCTTATAAAAAAATTTGGATATTAGGAATAATAATTCTTTTTATTGGAACAAGTATCTTACCTGGTATTAATAGTAAGACAAATTATAATGAAGTTTTTGAAAAAAATAATCAGGATACATCAACAGTAACTCTATATGCAATTGAAGAAACATCTGCAAAAGAAAACAAAATCGACATATCCACAGAAGATGCCAAGACCATCTATAACTTATTTAAAGACCTAAAACAGGAAATAATACAAGACCCTTATAGTTCAAAAGCACAGGAAATAAGAAAAAAATTTGTAAGTCTATTAGATGAAAAAGAAATGCTACCTAAAGGCACTTCAAAGAATAAATTCATTTCATTACTTAGCCCTCCAAATTTAAACCAACCAAAAAGTAATACTATTTTTAATAGAGTTTATAATTTGAAAAACACAATAATAAATCCTGTATTTAGCAGAATTGTTAAGATTCTTGATAAAAAGTCTGATAATTCAAATACACCAGTTGAACCTCATGATACAAGTGCTACACTTAATTTTTGTACAATAGCAAGTTACGGTGATGGATATACAATACCAGTGATAATACCTGTTAGACCACGCATTGGTATTGTTTGGCAAGCAAACTTTTCACAGACATATGCAGGAGCAATATTTTCAAACAAAGGATTTTTTGCAACAGGCGCGCAATCAGGATCCACAGTAGGTTTTACTGGTGGTGGCGGAACATTTGCTTTTCCCTGGGCTAAATTCTATGTTTTTGTAGGATATACCTGGCATGTAACTGTTAACGCTGAACATATTGATTTCTTCCCACCAAATTATGAACTTTCTTCCCACCAAATTATGAACCAGAAATTTCAGATTTAAACCCACCAAATAAAGCAATAGATGTGCCAGTATCACTTTCAGAGCTGAGTTTTAAACTTTACGACGTAGAAGGAGCACCCATGGATTATAAGGTTACCACATATCCAGATATAGGAAGTGGAGAAGGAAAAGGAAAACCCAACGGACAATACTCAATACCAGTTAGTAACCTGGATGGATCAACCACATATACATGGACAATACAAGTATCAGATGATAAAAACAATATAGAAAAATCTTTTACATTTACAACCGAACTGGAATACCCAATAGTATCAGACCCATCACCAAGTGATGGAGAAACATGGGTATCTACAGATATTACAGAACTTAGCTTCAAATTAAGAGATCCACAGGGAGATTTAATGGATTATACAGTTGAAACAATCCCAGATATAGGATCAGATAGTGCAACAGGTGTCAGTGATGGAACATATACATGTGATATTAGCAACCTTGAACATACAACCATATATAAATGGTATATCAACGTGACAGATGGAGAACACATGACACGGAAAACCTATAGTTTCCAGACTCAACCAATAATGGTTTTTGATCCATTTGAAGAAGGATGGACCTGCCGAAAAAAAATAACAATAAACCATACCAAAGTAGCAGGAAACCTAAATAACTTCCCAATAGTAATAAGTATAATTGATGAAGATACAGTCCAGGAACAGCCAATAGACTCTTCCATGAAATAGAACAATACAACAGTTCAACAGGAGAACTAGTTGCATGGGTAAATATTAATAGCCTGTCTAGCAACACAGATACAGTTTTGTATATATATTATGGTAACCCAAGTTGCAGTAATCAGCAATTCCCAGATAAAGTATGGGATTCCGATTATTGTGGCATATGGCATTTAAATGATTTCCATGATAGCACTATCAATGGAAACGATGGGCAGAACCATGGTACTGACAAGTGTTCTGGAAAAATTGGAAATGCTAAAGATTTTACAGAGACTGAGAAAGATTATATCAAACTTAGTGATTTGCCAGAACCTGCTGATGGTAGTAATTCAAAAGCAACTTTTGAAGCATGGATAAACCGGGAAACAGATACACATGGTTCAATTATTTGTAAATTAGATACAACTTATGAACCAGATATAAGATCATATAAATTAGAAATACTTAAAACCGGTCAAATAAGGTTTTCAGCACAATCAGGAACATATCATCCATCAGGTAATATTATCCGCTTTACAACTGATGATAATTTAATTACAACTGGTACTTGGCAACATATCGTTGCTGTAATAGATTTATCTGTAAAAAACAATACAAAATTATATTACAATGGTGAGGAGCAGGCTTGGTCAATTATTATTTTAGGAACGGCACCAAATCATTTTTATGATGTTTCTTTAGAAGAAAGATTAGGAATACTAGCACAAGAATCAGGATCAGTATATTATGATGGTGCAATGGATGAAGTAAGAGTATCTAAAATATTTAGAAATGATGATTGGCTAAAAACATCATTTAATACTATGAACGATCCATCTAGTTTTTTCAGTCTTGGTCCTGAGGAATCAAGTCCTTAACATTCAATTTTTTCTTTCCTTTTATATTATCAGTTTTTGTAGTGATAAACATGACTAAAAAGAAATAATAGAGTTACTATTACACAAATGTATATTGGTGTAAATTTGAAAAAAAAAGATGTAAAAATTGCTATTCTAAGAATAGAAGGGACAAACTGTGAGCAGGAATCATTCGATGCTTTTAAAAGAATAGGTGTTAATCCTGAGTTTGTACATTTAAAACAACTTCTAAATATTGATTGCAATAAAGATGAAAAACGTGATGTCTTTGATTATCAATGCCTTATGATACCAGGTGGTTTTTCAGCTGGAGATTATATTAGAGGTGGCGCTATTTTTGCTGCAAGAATTAAAAGCAAGCTTGAAAAAAACTTAATAGAATTTGTTAAACAGGAATATCCAATCCTTGGGGTTTGTAATGGTTTTCAAGTTCTTACTGAACTTGGTCTTTTACCAGGTATCAATGAAATTTCAACAAAAGTTCCTGATGCATGTTTAAATATAAATGACTCAAATAGATTTGAATGCAGACCGACCTTACTCAAACATGAAAACAATGGAAAATGTGTTTTCACATCAAAGATTCCAAAAAACGACATCAGACTTATACCTAGTGCTCATGCAGAGGGAAAGCTTTTGTTTCCCCTTGACAGGCAAGAAGAATATTTAAATAAGTTAGAAAAAAACGATCAAATCGTGTTTAAATATGTTGATCCTGATGGAAATTACGCGGGTTATCCTTGGAACCCTAATGGATCGATATCAAATATCGCTGGAATTTGTAATAATATAGGAAATGTCTTTGGAATGATGCCTCATCCAGAAAGGACATTTTACAGACATCAGCATCCAGATTGGACAAGGGCAGATTTAAATGAAAAATTAGGGGATGGAAAAGCTGTGTTTGAATCTGTTTTAGATTATATCTGCAAAAGGTTTTGAAATGCCAAAGGTAATGACCTGTTTGTTGATAAGTAATGATGGAAAAATCCTAATTTTAAAAAGAAGTGATAAAGTTAGGACATATAAGGGGCAATGGGGCGGAATAACTGGTTATATTGAAGAAAATGAAGAACCTTATATGACCGCAATAAAAGAGATAAGAGAGGAAGTTGGTATCAAAGAAAAAGATGTTAAACTTATAAAAAAGTTAGATCCTATTGCCTTTACAGATATTTATAGCGGGATAAAATATGAATGGGAGATTTATCCTTTTTTATTTAAAATTAACAACAAACAAAAAATTAACATAGATTGGGAACATACAGATTATAGGTGGATACTTCCATCTGAAATTATAAATTTCAATACTGTTCCACTTTTAAAGGCGATAGTTATAGATTTATTTACATGAAATTTTGTATAAAAAAACCGTGGAGGTGGTGAGGAGAGATATATTAGGGAAACTCCCCTCCCCATCCTTTATATTAATGTGGATATGTAGGTATTTAAAATTTTTTATTTTATTTATAAATAAAATTACTACACTTCGATAATCTTTAAAATTACAGGGATAAGAAATGCAAATAATCCAATAAAAATTGCTACCAGTGTAAATTTTCTATAGATTTTTAGATGAGGTTTTTTCTTAAAAATCAGTTGAAAAGACGTGCTTAAAAGCATAGTGTCAGTTAAAAAAACAATGAATAGATAAGAATAATTTAGGTAATATATTTCAAATCTTTCCATAAAAAACGGGAAAAGACTTAGGACAACTGCAATTATATAAAAAAAAGCAGCAAGAATATTTGATTTACGAGCACCTATATATTTTGGAAAAGACTTTACACCTTTTTCTCTATCTCCCTCAAAGTCCATTACATCCTTCATGATTTCTCTTCCGGATCCAGATAAAAAAGCAATCAGCGATATTATATAAATTGAGGAATCTATATCTAAAATAAGCATATCATTGGAAATAACAGCAGCTCCTCCAAAAATAAAGGGAATTGCCATCACATATGATATATAGAAGTTACCAATAAGTTTGATTTTCTTTAATTTTACATCATATAAAATTGCTAGAAGTGCGGTAATTAAAGCAATAATAAAACATGTTAAATTTACAAAATATGAGCAAATAATTCCTAATGGAAAAAAAATGTAAAATAAGTATAAGGCTGATTTCGGTGATAAATCACCCCGAACTAAGGGCCTATCTTTTCTTTTATTTTTTTTATCGATATCCAAATCGCAGTAATCGTTTAAAGCAAATGTACTTGCCTCAAGAAAAAGTGCTGTAAAAAATGTAAGTATGAATTTATCAAAAGAAGGCATTCCTTCCCCTTTTAATGCAATCAAAGATCCAATTAGTATGGCTATAGCAATCATCACACCATGTTCAAGTCGCATTAGCTCCCAAACTGCCTTGATTTTCTTCATATATCACCTGATTTATGGTTTGATTATGATTTTTATCGACTCTTTTGCTTTGGCTGCGAGTTTAAATGCATCTTCTGCTTTGCTTAAGGGAAACCTATGAGTAATCATATCTGTAACTTCCACTTTTTTACTCTTTATTAGTTTAATTGCCTCTTCTAAATCCTTTGGTGCTCCTGCATATGTTGATAGTATTTTTACTTGCTTGTTCCATAAATCAAACATTGGAAATGGAACTTCTACTCCAGGTTCAGTTGGTGCAAAAAGTAGGATTGTTCCACCTTTTTCAACTGAAATCATTGCTTGTCTTGCAGCAGATTTAACACCAGCACATAATATGACAAGATCTGATAGATTTCCATCATTGTGTTTTTTAATTTCTCCAGGTACATCATCTTTTGCATTAATTACAAAATCTGCACCCATTTTTTTTGCAGACTTTAATCTGTAATCATCGATGTCTGTTGCAAAAATCCTACTTACACCCATTGCTTTTGCAAGTTTGATATTTAGTAGACCTGCAACTCCACTACCTATAACAAGAACTGTTTGCTTAGATTTAATTTTTGCAATTCTTAAACCTCTAACAACACAAGCAAGTGGTTCAATGAATGCTCCTTCTTCATAGGATATTTCATTTGGAAGAATAAAAACACCTTGATCAATGTTTATCTCAGGAACCTTTAGATACTCTGCAAAACCTCCTGGATAGAAATTTGTGGAATGTAATGTTTCACAAAGAGTATGTTGATCATTTTTACAAAAACTACAGCTATCACATGGAACATGGTGAGAGACAAATATTCTGTCTCCGACCTTGAATTTTTTAACGTTTTTTCCCATCTTTACAATGTCGCCTGCCATCTCATGGCCAAGTACTTTCGGAGCTTTTTTTATTCTGTACCATTCCATTACGTCGCTTCCGCAAATACCGCATACCTGAACTTTTACTAGAATTTCGTTATCATCTATTTTAGGAATTGGCATTTCTTCAATTCTTATATCGTTATTGTTGTAATACATTGCAACTTTCATTTTTTCCATGTTAAGACCTTTATGTGGAAAGTGTAATTATTTATTATAAGTTACCAATATTCAATTTCCAAATAGATATACAAAGAAATGTTTTAAAAATATATAACGTCATTTTTTTATTGATACAATTATCTGATAATTTGGGATTGCACTTTTTTCCAAGATAATTTGAGAAAAAATCGTGGATTCCGAGGGATAGATTTTTAATATTATATTTTTAAATATTTATTAATAGGGAGGAATTATAATTGCTGAGTAAGAATCCAAGAACAAAAAAGCCGAAATGTTTTATATGTGGTAGTAAAAAAATCTATGCAGGATTTTATAACTCTCTATGTAAAAAGCACTATATTGATTACATTAAGGAATTACATTGTTAGTTTTCGTAACTCAAGTTTTTTTACTTTTATAGTCTTATATTACTATGGTATTTAGAATTTTATAAAGTAACGGAAACTTTTCTAAAGATCTAAGCAAAAATTGAAAAGTTAATGCTTTGGTTCTTGGCATATTAATATCTAATATTCCCCATTCACTCTCTGCATTATACAAATCCTTTGCTTTACATCTAATAGTATAGTTACCTTCCACCCAAACGTTTGATTGTAAATGAGTTGTCCCAGAACTAAATGGACCCATCCATCCAGTATTTGTTCCATCTCCCCAATCAGTATAATACCAAATATCATCTCCATCAGGATCAATAGTTATAAAAGTATATTCGTAAACATTTCCAGCTTTACCATATGTCGCACCAGAAATTACAGGTTTATTTGGTGGATCATTTAAGAACTCAATTCCTTGTTGCAAACGAGTTGTACCAACTGTTGTCCCCATATAATCTTGTAAAATCGAACCTGGACAGCCTTCAAATTCAATTTGATAGGTGATGTCAAAAAAGCTGTCAATATTAAAATTTCCACTAGGCATTTTAGTCAAGATGAACTGACCAGGACTAGGAAGACCATAAAAAGAGCCTGCTTTTATTCGAAACACACAAAAATCTGGATCGCCGAATAACTCTCCAACTAATTGGTATATTTCACTAATAAATGTTTGAACGGGATCACCCGGAGTTCTAGGTGCAGTATGTATTTCAAATGAGACCGGTACTGCAAGATACCGATTGAAGCCAGTTAGATCACCCGTACCAGTAACAACTAATTCAAGGGTAGCATCAAATTCAAGGACTTCACCACCTAATGGTCCACCTGGAGTCCTTACAATATTATAAAAATCATCAAATATCGGATCTAACTCGATTGTAGAATCAGGCGGCAAGCCATTAATTATATAGAATGGATCTTCAGATGATTCATAAGGACAATCTGCAGGAAGATCTGCAGTACCACTTCCATTGTCAGGTGCAATACATTGATCTATTATTAATAAAATTTCTTCAGTTTCATCCATTAAATAATCGCTCTGAGTTAATTCTTCTTCAATTGATGCAGATACAGATAAACTTGTAATTAATAGCATCATACAAATTATAATTCCTATTTTTTTATTTCTCATATTTTATCCTCCCTTTTCAATATTGTAATAAATTTATATCTATTAGCTATTTATAAAATTATTGTTACAAAAATTTGTGCAAAATAAGGATTTTTTATGCAAAATACCATTCTGCACAATTAATTGGTTCTTTTTGTGCAAAGCCAAAAAATTAAAAAAATATTTATACCATAATGACATATAACTATATATAATTACATATAGTTAGATATAATTATATGTGAGGTGTTTAATATGAGTGAAGAAAAAGATGACAAAAAATTTACTACGATATCAATACCAACCCCATTGGCGGAAAAAATAAAAAAGAGAATAAAAGGAACAGGATTTACGTCTCTTTCCTCTTATGTAACATATGTATTAAGAGAAGTAATATCTGGAATGGAAGAGGAAGAAGACGAAGCATTTACAAAAGATGATGAAAAAAGAGTAAAAGATAGGCTTCGAGCGCTAGGATATATAGATTAAGGTGAAAATATGCCAAAACCACACGGTGGAAGACTGATTACCAGACAAATTAAGAAAGAGTCCTACGAAACAAAAAATCTTATGGAATTTGAAATAAATACAAATCTTTCTGAAGATGTTTTAAACATTTCACATGGAGTATTTTCTCCATTAGAAGGATTTTTATGTAATAATGATTTGCAAAACGTAATTTCAGAAAAACGATTATCTGACGATACTCCATGGACAATACCAATACTTTTAGATTTTGATAAAAATAAATTAAATGGTATCAAAGAGGGGGATTCTATTCTACTTACAAATAAGGAGTATGGTCTGCGTAGTATATTAAGTATAGATGAAATCTACACTTTTGATAAAAAAAAGCTGGCTCAAGAAATCTATAGAACACAAGATATGAATCATCCTGGTGTTGCTAATGTATACAATATGAAAGAACACCTTTTAGGTGGAAAGATAACACTTATTGAAAGCAAAACTAGAGAATATGATGAATACAATCTAACACCCAAGGAAACACGGTTTTTATTCAAAGAAAAAGGTTGGAGAGATATAGTTGCTTTTCAAACAAGAAACCCTCCACATATCGGTCACGAATATGTTCAAAAAACCGCTCTTACATTTGTTGATGGTTTATTTATAAATCCGATAATTGGTAAGAAAAAAATTGGGGATTTTAGAGATGATGTAATACTTGCCTCATATGATACATTGATGAAACATTATTACTTAAAAAATCGTGCAGTTATGTCAATTCTTAGAACATCTATGAAATATGCAGGACCACGTGAAGCTATACATCATGCAATAATGCGTAAAAACTATGGATGTACCCATTTCATTGTTGGAAGAGATCATGCTGGAGTTGGTAACTATTATGGGCCATATGATGCACATGATATATTTTCTCAATTTCCTGATCTGCAGATAATTCCATTGTTTTTCAGATCATTTTCTAGATGTTTAAAATGTGGCAGTGTCGTAAATGATAAGATTTGTCCACATGATCCAAAAGATCACATTAATTTCAGTGGTAAAAAGATAAGAGAACTTCTACGGGATGGAAAAATTCCTCCTGAAGATATGATGAGAAAGGAAGTTGCAGAGACGATTCTAAAATTTGACCACCCATTTGTTGAATAAAGGAAATGATTTACATGTTTGAAGAATTAAAAGGCAAAGGTATCTTGATTCATCATTGGGATACAGATGGAATATGCTCTGCTCGTCTATTACTTAACCATCTATCTGATAAAAACATTGTTAACAAAACACCAATATTAGGCAATTACTATCTGACAGAAGAAGAACTAGTTGATTATTCAAAATATGATTTTATAATTGTTGCTGATATGTCTCTTCCTGAAGATAATATCCTTAGACTTGCAAAAAATGCTCAAGTTATGATATTTGACCATCATCTAGGAAAAGTAATCGAAAAAGTATTTCATAACAACCCAGTAATCAAAGGGAAAAACCCTGAAAAATATCCTTCTGCAAGCTGGATTGTAAATGATTTTCTGGGTTATGAGATAAATCTTTTTGCATTACTTGGAATAGTTGGTGATCATGAACAGAAAATAAAAAATAACCAGGTTTTTTACAAACTAATTACAGATTTTTGCAATGAAAACAACATAAAATTTGATGATATGCTTAAAATGGTATATCTTCTTGATTCAAATTATAAACTTGGAGACAAATCATCAGTTGAGGAAGCACCAAATATTCTAATTGAAAAAGGAACAGCTGATTATATTTTAAATAATGAAAAATGGAATGAAAACTACGATAAACTTAATCAGGAAATGGAAAAACAACTAAATATGCCGGAAGATGAAATCGACGGAATTATTCTTAAGAAAATTGATACCCCATACAATATAATATCAACATTAACGAGAAAAGTTGCATGGAGCTCAGGGAAAAACACAATTATTATCAATACAGGTTTTTTTAATGATAGAGATCAAATATACGTTCGAAGTAAAAAAAATGCAGAACCAATGATTATGAGAGGTAAAACTCTTGGTTTTAAATGTGGAGGGAAAAAGGAAGTTCTTGGGGCAATTGTACCTAAAGACCAATCTGACTCATTTATCCAAGAAATCTTAGATTATTTAAAAATTTGAGATAAAAAGGTGATAAAATATGGTAGAAAAAAAAGCAACAAATGTAACGTGGCATGAACATAAGGTCACAAAAAAAGAAAGAGAAGAACTTTTAGGGCAAAAGGGAGTAGTTTTATGGTTTACGGGTCTATCTGGTAGTGGAAAATCAACGGTTGCAAACGAGGTTGCATACAAATTACATACGATGGGTCGTCTAACATATGTTCTTGATGGAGATAACATCCGTCATGGACTCAATAAAAATCTTGGGTTTTCACCAGAAGATAGAAACGAAAATATTAGAAGAATATCAGAAGTTGCAAACCTTTTTGCAGATGCAGGGACAATAGCTATCACTGCTTTTATATCACCCTATAGAAAATACAGAAATTTCTGCAGAGAGCTAGTTGGAGAAGGAAGATTTGTAGAGATCTTTTGTAAAGCATCTATTGAAACTTGTGAAAAAAGGGATACAAAAGGTTTATACAAAAAAGCTAGGGAAGGAATTATTAAGGATTTCACAGGAATTAATGCTCCATATGAGGAACCAGAGAATCCAGAACTTATTGTTGATACAGATATAGAAACAGTTGAGGAAAGCGCTGATAAGGTTATGAAGAAACTGGAAGAACTAATGATAATATAAAAAAATGGGTAGTATATGACACTTGATAGAAATATAAACTATATAATATCTGGATTAGAACGTTCCGGAACATCCATGATGATGCAGATATTAAATGCAGGCGACATACCATGTGCATTTGATGATTCAAGGTTACCTGATCAAAGCAATCCAAAAGGTTATTATGAGCTTGAAGGTGGAAAAATTATAAATAAAATCATGGATGGTTCATTTCCTTTTAAAAAATATAAAGGGAAATTCATTAAAATTACAGCATACGGTCTTAGATATCTTCCACCAGGTAATTACAAAATAATATATTCAGAGAGAAATATCGAAGAAATTCTTGATTCAATGGAAAAAATGATAGGTAATAAAGATGAGAACCGTGAAGAAACAAAAGAAACCTTTGTTAAATTAAATAATCTTGTGAAACAACAAATATTAGAAAGAGAAGATATAGATGTTTTAATAATTAATTACAATAACATCATTTCAAACCCAGAGGAAAATATCAGCAAAATAATAAAATTTCTAGATATTCCAACTGAAATACTTGATAAAATGATGCAGGCCATAGATAAAAAATTATACCGCCAAAGAAGAACATGTTAAAGAATAATAATTTTTTAAAAAAATTATTAAAAATTCGTAATCGCAGGGATATATTTTTTATCATACTTGCTTTTTTAATTGTAGCTATCTTTTATATTGCTCCAACACCCAAGGGTCTTTCACATGATGGTCAAGTAATGATTGGGATTTTGATTTTAGCTGCAATTTTATGGATTACTGAAGCAATTCCATTAGCTGTAACAGGTCTACTAATAATGATAATTCAGCCCCTATTACATGTTATGTCACCAAGTGATGTTTTTTCTTCCTTTGGAAATCAAGCAGTTTTTTTCTTGATAGGTGCGTTTATTTTAACAGGCGCAATTGAAAAACATGGTCTTCATAGGCGTATTGCTTTGAAGTTTCTCAGTTATTTTGAAAAAAGTCCGCGTTTTTTTACATTAGGAATAATGACTTCATGTGCTTTTTTATCATTTATCATGCCTGAACATGGCGTTGCTGCACTATTTTTACCAATTATTGCTTCAATTTTAATTGCAATGAAAATCGTTCCAAAACAAAGTAATTTTGGTAAAATAAGTATGATTAGTGTTGCATTTGGTTGTTCAATAGGTAGCCTTGGTACATTGATTGGTGGTGCACGAAATATATATGCAGTTGGTGTATTATCAGATATTGGTATAAATATCACTTTTTTTGATTGGATGAAATATTCAATGCCAGTTGTTTTTATTGCACTTCCATTGGTATGGCTTATTTTACAATTTTCCTTTCCAATCGAAATTAAGGATATATCTGCAGCAAGAAAGGAGATAAAAAACCAAGTAGCTGTAGAAGGAAAAATGAGTAAAAATGAATCAATAGTATTAATCATTTTGATAATTACTATTATACTTTGGATTTTCTTTTCATCTCATCAATACTTTGGGCTTGCAGTTATTGCAATTCTTGGAAGTGTTTTATTGTTTCTAACAGGTGTTGTGAATTGGAAAGATGTAGAGAAACGAGTTCCTTGGGGAATCATATTACTATATGGTGGAGCAATAACACTTGGAATAGGTATAAATGATACAGGTGCAGGTAATTGGATTGCGGATCAAATATTCAATATGGCAGGTGTTAATCTTTATCTCGTGATTCTTATGATGATTGTTTTAACTGTATTGCTTACTAATGTTATGTCAAATATTGGAGCAGTTGCTATTTTACTTCCAATTGGCATAGCAGTTGCCCCGGTAGCAGGAATGAGTCCTTTACTATCATCAATGATTATTGCTTTAAGCGGAGGGCTTGCTTTTATGTTTGTTATTGCAACACCAGGTAATGCAATAACATATTCTTCAGGTTATTTTTCAATACGAGATTTGTTTAAAGCAGGAATTTTTGCAAATATTATTTGTATTATTGTTGTATATCTAGTTGCATTGTTATACTGGATAGGAGTGTTGGGTTTACAAATTATTTAAAAATGAGGGAAATATGTTTAAAAATGTATTAATACCAATATCATCAGAGTTTTACAACAAACTGGTTTTAGAAAGAGGCTTTTCACTTGCTGAAAAATTTAATAGCAAAATAAATCTTATTTATATAATAGAAGAAAAAACATTAAATCAAACAGACAGACTTTCAAACTCTTATCGAACCCCTTATGAAATAGCAGAAACAAAAAATGAGATAATTAGAAAACAAAAGTTAGCAGCAGATAATATCATCTTTGAAGATGCTAAATATTTCTTTAGCAACAAAAAAATTCCTTTTGAATCTAAAATTCATCAGGGAGAATTTAGCAAAGTAATTAAAAATGAGCTAAAAAATAAAGAGTATGATCTAGTTTTAATGGGATTTAATAAGGAATGCCTCCTTCGTTATAGAGTTTTTGATGAGGTGAAAATCCCTATCTGGGTTGTAAATAAAACCGATGGGAGATCAATACTTGCAGTTTGTTCTAATCTTGCTCCAAATATAAAAGTTCCGGATATAAGTTTAAAACTTTCAGAAGTTCTTAATTTAGAACTAAATATGATCTATGTAATAGATATTGAAGATAGTGTACAGGTAGATGAAAAATTTAAAAGATCAGATAAGAAAACAGAGAAAGACCTAATGTTTATTGCTCAAAGTTTTATACAAAAAATGGAAAATAAAGGAATAAATGTAATACTTTTAAAGGGTAGTTTTGAAAAAGAGGTAATCAAAGCAACAGAGAAATATAATCCTAAAATTGTTATAATTGGTAGGGAACAAAAGAAAAAAGGATTGTTGGGTCTACCTGTAAAAAATTTTAAAAGAAAAATGGTTGAAAAATGCAATTATTCGATATTATACTTAAATTAAAACTAATTTAATATCCATAATTTTCATTTGATATTTTCAGGAGCCATTAGATTAAAAATTTTTTTATCATTTTTACTTATTTTTAAAAGTTCAGAGGGTGTTACAAAAATTCTACTTTCGTTATTTTTTAGAAAATCAATTACCTCAGCTGTTAAATTAAATTGTTTTTCAGAAAGATTTGCATGATGAAATTGTAGTGTGAATATCAAATCTTTATTATTTTTTTCATAAACCTTGATGAATTCTTTAAGTGAATTTTGCCTAAGGTTGTTACTTAAAGGTATTATTAGTATGTCGTGTTTTGTTTTCCTCCAGGAAAACATTAATTTAAAATGGTTTTTTAATAATGCATCTATTACACTGTCATTCCAAATATTACCGGGTGGACCAAAGGTTATTACCTTACTTTTTAGATATTTTCTTTCTAATTTTCTAAATTTTTTTAGACTTGAATCATGGCTTTTGAAATTCCTATTGAATTCAACCGGAAGAATTCTATTTTTCTTATTAAGTTTTCTTAGTAAAAATGGTATATGACTATGAGAATACCCATGACAAAAAACTTCGATTTGCTCTTTGTTTAGCAAATTTAAATAATTCTTTAATTTATTATTTTTAATATATTTTCCAATTAGTCCAACCGCTGCTTTTGCATCGTTATTTAAAATTGCATCAATCCATTTTTTAAAATTTTTAAAATTCCTTCCAACATCATCATCTTTGAATATTACATATTTTTTTACCAATAATCCTACCTCTAGATTTTTATGTGTAAGAAATTGAATCATTTAATATTTTATGTCTAAGTCTTAAAATTGTTAGTAAATGTAAAATATGCGTATTAAGCTTACAGCTAAAGGCGATATGAATGAAAGCAGTGATTTTAGCTGCCGGTGAGGGTAGGAGATTAAGACCGTTTACTGAAACTTTACCAAAGGTAATGCTACCTATTGCAAACAAACCTATTCTTGAATATGTTTTTGATGCTGTAAAAAAGAGTGGGATTTCTGAAATAATTATTGTTGTAGGTTATAAAAAGGAAGTTATAATGGATTATTTTAAAAATTATAAAGGAGTAAAAATAACGTATGTTCAACAGGATAAACAATTGGGAACAGCTCATGCTTTACTACAAGCTAAAAAATACATAAAGGAAACATTTATTGCACTGTCTGGAGACAACATAATTGATTATAAGAGCATATCAAATTTAATCAAAAATAAATCAAAATATTCAATTCTAATTAAAGAACATCCCCAACCATCCAAATATGGTGTTGTTTTTGTTAAGGATGCAAAACTAAAGGAAATAGTTGAAAAACCAAAAGAAGAAATTGGAAAGTATATTTCAACAGGAATTTATAAACTTCCAAATACAATTTTTAAAGAAATACAAGAGTTAGTATCAGATGGCATCAATGATCTTTCTTCAGTAATTCAATCAATATTATCAAAAGGAGAGACAATTAATACAATAATTGCAAATGAATGGATGGATATCGTCTATCCTTGGGATTTAATTCAGGTAAATGAATCCTTAATTAATAATATACCTTCCTCAAAAGCAGGAGTTATAGAAAAAGGAGTTACAATAAAGGGAACTGTATCAATTGGTAAGGATACTACGATTTATTCAGGGTGTTATATTGTTGGGCCCGTTGTAATTGGAGAGGGTTGTGAAATTGGACCAAATGTCTGTATCTTTCCATCAACAACAATTGGAAATAATTCAGTTGTTAACCCTTTTTCAGAAATTAGAAACAGTATAATTATGAATGATACCTACATTTGTTCAAACTCATCAATAATTAATTCAATTATTGCCAAAGGGACAATTATTTCCAATAATTTTTCAAGTATTTCTGGTGACAATACATTGGAAATAGAAGGCGAGTACAAGAAATTAAAAAATATTGGTGCAATGATTGGTGAGGATTGTACAATTGGATCTAATGTTGTCATTGATCCTGGAGTAATTATTGGTAGGAAATGTAAAATTGAACCAATGAAAAGAATTAGTGAAAAAATTGATAGTCTAAGCAAAGTGATGTAAATTGTGCGGAATAATAGGATATGTAGGATTTCGAGATGCAAATAACCTTTTAGTTGATAGTCTTAAAAGATTGGAATATCGAGGCTACGATTCAGCAGGGATATCTGTTATTGATAAAAATCAACAACTTTTTAAAGATGTTGGAGAGATAGATAAATTTAGGAAAAATCTACCAAATTTTAAAGGAACAATTGGAATAGGACATACCCGTTGGGCAACCCATGGTGGTGTTACTAAAGAAAATGCTCATCCTCATCTTTCAAATAATAAAACAAATTTTTATCCCAAACTGATACTGAAGTAATCTCTCATTTAATTGAAGATAATTATCAAGGTGATCTAACAAATGCTGTAATTTCAGCATTAAAAAAAATAGAAGGGTACTATGCACTTGTTGTCACAAGTACTGATGAACCAAATACTATTGTTGGAGCAAGAAAAGACAGTCCTTTAGTAATTGGTGTGGGAGATAATGAAAACTTTCTAGCATCTGATATCACTGCTTTTCTAAAATATACAAATAGGGTTATTTATCTTAATGATGGGGAGATTTGCACCCTTTCAAATAAAGAAATAAAAATATTTGATGAAAATAATAGACAGATACAAAGGGAGGAAAATATAATAAAATGGGAACTGAAAGATGCAGAAAAGTCAGGTTTTCCACATTTTATGCTTAAAGAAATTTTCGAACAACCTGAAACCACTCATCATGTGATAAGAGGAAGGGTTTTAGAAATTGATAGGACAATTAGATTCAATGAAAAAGTGGAATATCTTTTAAATAGTGGAATTAGCTCAATTACTATTGTTGCATGTGGAACTTCATATTATGCCGGACTATGTGGTAAGTATTTAATAGAAAAATTAACAGGCATTCCTGTTATTATTGAACTCTCCTCAGAATATCGATATTTTGGAACAAGAGATAAAAATTCACTAGTTATTGCTGTAACTCAATCTGGCGAGACTTTAGATACAATTGCAGCTCTTAAAGAAGCGAAAAACTCTAGTTGCAAGACCCTTGTTGTAACAAATGTTGTTGGTAGTACTGCAACCAGAATTTCTGATGCATATATTTTAACACAATCCGGTCCTGAGATTGGTGTTGCAGCAACTAAAACCTTTACCTCCCAAATACTTGTTTTGTTTTTAGTTGCATTGAAAACTTCGATAATAAAAAACAAAATTGGATCTGACAAACTTTATGATTATATTCTCCAACTTAAAGAGCTCCCTAGAAACGTTCGACAGATACTTGATGAAAATAAGGAGATATCAAGGATAGCAACTAAACTTAAAAAAGCAAATTCAGTCTTTTACATCGGAAGGGGGTTGAATTATCCATTATCATTAGAGGGAGCTTTAAAATTAAAAGAAATATCATATATTCACGCAGAAGGTTTTGCAGCAGGTGAACTGAAACATGGACCATTTGCATTACTTACGAAACATACTCCAGTTGTAGTTATTGCTACAAAAGACTCAACTTATGATAAAATTATAGCTAATATTGGCGAGGTGAAAGCAAGAGGTCCACAGGTAATTGCTATTGCAGAGGAGGGCGATATCGAAATAGAAAAACATGCAGATTTTGTATTAAGATATCCTTCAAAATCGGTTCTTTTATCCTGCATTCCAATAACTGTTATCCTTCAGCTTCTTGCATATCATGTTGCAAATTTAAGAGGTTGCTCCATTGATAAACCTCGAAATCTAGCAAAATCAGTAACAGTTGAATAGGGGAAAGTAAAAAATGAAATGTGTAATTCTGGCTGCAGGAGAAGGTAAACGGATGCATCCGCTTACTTATACTCGCCCTAAGGTTATGATTCCAATTGCAAATAAACCAATTCTTGAATGGAATCTTATAAATGCAATTAATGCAGGTGTTAAGGAATTCATTTTTGTAGTTAGTTATAAAAGTGAGATGGTGAGATCTTATTTTGAATATGGTAAGAAATGGAACATAAACATTGAATATGTAAACCAAGGGGAAGCACTGGGAACCGCACATGCAATTGGTATGGCTGAAAAATTTGTTGATGATTTCATTGTTTTATGTGGGGATACAATCTTTGGTGAGCAGGATATTAAAAATGTGCTTTCTGATAGTAACAGTATGGGACTTTTTAAAATTGAGAATGCTAGTGAATATGGAATTGTTGACACAAAAGGCGATAAAGTTATAAAAATCTATGAAAAAATGCAGGAACCTTTTTCAAATATAATAAATGCAGGTATATATCATTTTAATAAAAAAATCTTTGAATTCATTAAAAAAACCAAGAAGTCCTCAAGAGGGGAATATGAAATTACAGACTCAATAAACATGATGCTTGAAAAAACTGATATTAATGGTGTACACTTAGAAAAATGGAGAGATGTAGTATATCCTTGGAATTTACTTGATGCAAATGAAGAAATCTTAAAGAAAATTGAAAAAAAGATCGATGGAATTGTTGAAAAAAATACTTCAATTAATGGAAACGTAAGTATTGGAAAAGATACCAAAATAATGAGTGGAAGCTATATTGAAGGCCCTGTTGTGATTGGGAGTGATTGTAAAATTGGTCCAAATTGTTACATAAGACCATACACAACTATTGGTAATAATTGTCATGTTGGCAATGCGTGTGAAGTAAAAAACTCAATTATTCTTGATAATAGTAATGTTCCTCATCAGAATTATATTGGAGATTCAATTATTGCAGAAAATTGTAACTTTGGAGCTGGTTCAAAAGTAGCAAATCTACGACTTGATAAAAAGAATATTTCAGTAGTCCTCAATGGAACCAAAATAAGTACTGGTAGAAGAAAACTTGGAACAATTGTTGGTGATAATGTTCAAATCGGGATAAATTCTATGCTCAATGTCGGAAGTATAATAGGAAACGATTGTTTTATTGGACTTGGTTCTATTGTAGAGGGTGAGATAAAATCCAATAGTAAAATCCTATAACTCTTATTTTATTAATTGTTATATACATCTTTTTTTATAACTGGAACCATTATGATAGCACGTAAATCCTTTTTAATAGTAATATCTACTTTCTTCATAGATTTCCTTGGTATTGCTGGTGCATTTATATTAGCAAAACTATGGGGAGAAGCATCAGTTGCCGCCCTTGGTGCTATCGGATTTGCATTATCGTCAATTTCGATATTTAATGTTTTTTCATCTCTTGGTCTTGGTCATGCTCACGTAAAAAAAGTATCTGAAGGAAAAGACTTAGGAACCTGTCTTGGTACATATATTGTTATAGAGTTATTTGTAACAGGTTTAATGCTGTTATTCATTTTTATAGGTATATTTATTTTAAGTAAGGTTTTTCATCAAAGCTTTACAGATGCAACAACAGAATCAGTTTTTTTTATCATAATTGTTTGGGCAATTTTTAACTCACTTAAGGCAATTCCAATTGATACCTTTACTGCTACAAGAGAAACAGCAAAAAGACAAATTGCATTAATTTTTGAAAACTTAACAAAACTTCCATTACTAATTATTGTTGCCTTAGCAGGTGCAACTGGGCTGCTTGCTTCTGGTAAAATTTTTAAAGTTAATGCACCCATCGAGTGGCCAGGTTTTCTACAGCCTCTTCAAAAATTTATCGCTGATCATGCTCTTGGTTCACTTGCAATGACATATGCCCTTGGCATGATGGCAGTTTTTGTTGTTGGTATGTATCTTTTAAGAAAGTATCCAATTAAAAAACCTAATCTAGCAATGTTTAAGAGTTATTTTTTATTTGCAATACCATTAGCATTTTCATCAGTTGCCTCAATAATTGCTCATAACATTGATAAAGTAATGATAGGATTTTTTTGGACATCAACTGAGGTTGGATACTATTTTGTTGTCGAACGTATTACAGGATTTATTGCTGTTTTTTCAATGGCTGTTGGTTATATTTTATTTCCAACAATTTCAAGTTATCATTCTAAAAAAAGTTATGATAAAATTAATAAAACAGTTCATTTAGCTGAAAGATATATCTCTATGGTTTTATTTCCACCAGTTATATTTATTATTTTATTTTCTAGACCAATTGTTGAAATAACGTTAGATACTGCCTATTTGCCAGGTGCAAGTGTCCTTGTTATATTATCCATCTGGGTATTTATTAGGAGCATATCTTTACCTTACTCAAATTTATTGATTGGAATTAATCTACCAAAGATTCAAGCTATTCTTGGAGTAGCTATGTGTGTGGCAAATATTATTTTGAACTATTTAATTATTCCAGAAAACGGACTGCTTTCAAATATTTCTATTGGAAGTTATGTTATATCAATAAACGGTCCAAATGGTGCAGCATTATCAACAGTTTTTGCAGGTCTCATTGTTTATTTTGGAACGCGTTGGGAGGCAAAAAAACATACTGATATAAAAATCCTGCAGATCTATTATTTAAAACATTTATTAGCAGGAATTGTAATGGGCGGAGTTTTATTTTATTTAAATACATTTATAATCCAATTCAGATGGTTCCATTTGATATCATTTGCAGTACTTGGGCTTTTAATTTATCTTGCTATTTTGTATATGTTAAAAGAGTTTAAGAAAAAAGACTTTTTGTTTTTTTGGGATTTAATATCTCCTAAAAAAATGGCATCATATATTAAAACTGAGATGAAAGAAGAATCACATATTAAAAAATAATTATAAAACTTTTAACAAACCTTTTTTTCAATAATATTTTTAAAATCACTAATTTTTGGATTTTTAAGACCTAGTTTTTTGTTACAGCTGTAAAAACCATATTCTGTGTGAATTCCCTTTTTTTGCCCGTGATCTGAGATGATTAAAACAGCTACGTCTTCATCAAGTTTTTTTATCAAATCTTCAACAAAATTATTAAACATCATATAATAATCCATCATTTTTATTTTATTTCTGAAAAATACATGTTGTATTCCATCAAGAAGGAAGAAATATTGCATAGCAACATCCCAATCTTTATCAAGTAAATCATAGACTTCGTTAGTTCTTTCTGAAAATTCCTTTCTGCAACCTTTTTCATAAATTTTTCTATAATTTTTATCCTCAACTGCTCTAACTGTTCCAACTCCTCTATATTCAGGAAATGCATCGCTGTCATATACAGGCACATGCAAATGTATTGAATTGATATTTTGATTGTCAAATAATGTTGGAGCTTTGATATCCTTGCGAGTAGGGTTTACACTTCGTGATTTACGATGAAAATATTTGAATATTTTTTCAGATTTGGGAAACCGTGTTCTAACCGCCCAATAAAAATCATCAAACTTATCTCTTTTGGCAATTTTAATTGTTTCATATCCCATTTCCTTTGGCTCTTTACCTGTTATAAAACAAGACCATACAACAACAGTTGCCGGATGAGAACCATCCTTTGTTTTTGTTAGTGGTACAATTGTTTTACCATATTCTTTTTGTTTAAGATATTTTAAATTCCATTCTTCTATAAGTGTATACTCTAGTGCATCTATTCCAAGTATCAAAACTCTCATTGTAATTCACTATCCAATTCATATGTCATATTGTATAAATTTAGGTGCATCTGATATAAATCATTAATATAAGAATTATGTAAAAATGTTACGATTATATAAATTTATTATTATCTCAGCTAAATAATAATTTGTTAATTTCTTCTTTGGAAAGAGGTTTTGCATCTCTTGA